>TARA_R100000664_G_scaffold12037_1_pt1 | contig 15371 bp, 22 predicted proteins | sample TARA_R100000664 | Tara Oceans TARA_R100000664 (sample SAMEA2622705) | marine metagenome | biome: marine biome (ENVO:00000447); feature: deep chlorophyll maximum layer (ENVO:xxxxxxxx); material: "saline water (ENVO:00002010), including plankton (ENVO:xxxxxxxx)" | depth 115 m | reverse complement strand
GATTCACAATTAATATCATCACATCGTGCGGAAATTGTAAGATTTATATCTTTTTGCTCTTTTGGGCTGTAAAATCGCGCCCAAACAACTCTAAGACTTCCCTTTAATCCGTGATCATCTGTTCGACAATGCACACAATATTGTTTTTTATCAGATAAATACCACTCAGGATCAAATCCTGATGTATTTCCAACAAACGCTTTGATTGTTGGTATAGTTGGGATTTTCTCACCAGCATTATTTATAATAAAGTCTTCGAATGCGTTATTTAATCGCACAATCGGCACCTTTCGAAATAATGCCATGTACAAAGGCAACATATTATTAATGTAATATCCGCCTTTGCCATACTGATCAGCAAGTCTTGATAAGAACCTTCGGCAAGTCACTTCTAAGTTCATTTTTCATTCTCCGTTTTTTCAATCAACGCATAAAAAGCTTTTTTCAATTTCATGTGTTCATGTAGTAAATTAAAAACTAAGTTTATTTTTTTATCTTTGATATGTTGTGTGTATATTTTGAATTCTTTATTTTGCACATATCCAAATATATAATTTTTAGTTTTTCCTCTCTCCCAATTTGCTAGTGTTTTAACACTAACACCGAAACTTTGTGCCATATCATGGCGCGCTAAATTTTTATCCACGCGATACCATATTAAGACATCTTTAAAATAGATTTTCATTTTTCATTCTCCGTTGTTTTTAATGTTACACTGAATGCGGCGAGGGCGCATGATATAAGTAATCGGCTTGATCTCCGTTTAAACCTCGCTTTTAATCTACATTATTTCTTCATATGCTGTTAAGCCGCAGCCTGTATATATTCTCAAAGCGCGCACCATTGCACGAGTTGAGGCCATTCTCCTAAGATGTGGATGAATCATTCGCCCTGTGTTTTGTGGGCAAGCGTCGCCCTCATCCTCAAAAGTAACATCAGTTAATTGGTTATGAATTAACTTTTTTCCTTTGACAACTGCTCTGAAAATAAAGTATCTCTCTTCCCAATTCTCTTTGACTGGGTGTGAAGTAATCGACACTAAGCCATCTTGATGAGCTAGCCATAAAAGGCCCTTAAAGGTGATAAACTCTTTTCCTTGTCGGTCGATGATCCATCCTTGATCTCTTACATAATTAATCTTTTGGTCATAAGTCATTTTATTCTCCGTTGTTGTAATAACTAATTTAACTGTATCATCTATGCGCATAGCTTGTCAAGATAAAACTAAATAATCTTTGCCTTTTTTAGTCTCTCGAAATTTTCATTGATGTATCGATCCTGATCTGGTTTGCTCATTTTCATTATTTGCATAGCAGTCAATAGCGGCTCTAGTCGTTTAGTTTCTAATTGTGATTCTAATTGTAATTGTAGCCCATCAGAGATCCCGATCACCTCGCGACGATATTGCATAGGTTCGTTATCATTTTGTGTTAATTTTTCATTTGTTTGTAATTTATTTTTATTTTCCAATTGATGGATGTCGATAGGCTCGACTTTATGAAGATTATTTTTTGTATTTTTTTTGTGTTTATTTTTTGTTTGTTTGTGATCTATTTTCTTCTCGCGGCTACTTGATAGCAGCCCTCGAACCTCTCTCAATAATGCATAAGCGATCGAATAGCTGATCCGTTTATCTTTAGCAAAATACTTTAAATTGTATTTCTGATTTGAAACTTCAAGCATGTATAGCTCGCAGTATATTTGCAATCTTTTTGGGTTTCTTTTAGCAATCAGGCGGTCAGGCACAATTGCGAAATGCGATTTTTTTCCCATAGTCGTTTCCTCGTTGTTATGATACATAGAGTATAGCGATATCATATGTATCTATATACATAGTATAATATAATTACAGGATAAGGCGAAGAAATTATGCGGAAATATGTTATTATTGACACCGAGACTACAGGACTAGACGCCGAAATACACGAAATGATCGCATTCGGGGCGATCGTTATGATTGGGCATCAAATCACTGAAAAAGTAGAGATTAAATGGCATCCTACCCGACCAGAAAGCGCAAATCTAGAGGCGATGAAAATTAACGGATACTCAAATTACACATGGCGCGATTCAGTCGGCGTCGATCGCGCGGCTAGCTTAATAGATTTGTTTTTGACAATGCACAAAGACGGGATTTGTGTAGGGCACAATTTATATTTCGATAAAAAGTTTATTGAGGCATTCGGAATGGAACATGGCGTCACACTAAAATTATCTAATCCATATCTAGACACAAGAGATATTTGTCGCTCAGTATTAGGCGCATATGGCTGTCATAGTATGAGGCTTGACGATATATGCGAATTCTTAGGATGGAAGCGACGACGGGCACATAGCGCGCTATCTGATTGTGAAGATTGCGCTAAGATCATACAAAAAATGGCGCCGCCGTCTATATCATTTATTACAAGATTAAAACTACAGAGAAAACTGCGTGAATTGCGGAGCCTATTATGAGCATCGAAAAACCAAGGACCACGGCTGCAGTTAGTGGCATAGACACGTCATTTGACACTGCTAAAGTTATGACTATAGATATGGGGATGTTTCCGCCTGATGCTGCATTTAGGGGCTTTGTTAGTATAATAAGAGCGCAATTCTCTAGTATATCCAGCGCGACGACGGCTACTATTAGAATTTGCGTTGATAGTACAGGTGATGAAATGCTTTTAACTGACACTACATCGACAATTTATACAGGATTAACGACGGCTACAAAAGGAACTGCAATGTGGGCGGTAGAGGGCTTTTTAGGGCTGGAAGAAAATGATCAATTCTATGTTTTTCTAAAAGTCAACAATGGATCACTAACTGCGGATTATGTCGAAATTACTTGGGCAGATAGTAAAAATTAGAGGTAGTTATGGCGATAGCTAGAGTATTTAATAATGAGGGCGGCACAATACCCGACAGCACAACAGGCGGATCCGAAATTACTGAAGATCTAACGTCTCAGGTCAATGGGCAAAATACAACATTTACAACGCAAAATAATTACGTGACGGCAAAGATTCGTGTGTATTATAATGGAGTAAGACAAATTATTGGCGATGAAGTTCATGAAAACGCACAGCGAAATGCCGTTGTGTTCGACTTTGCGCCGCTTTCAGGAGACAAAGTTCTTGTCGACTATGAAAAATCTACATCTTAACCCACACAAAAATAGGAGTATGCAATGAGCGTACAAATTCGCGGTCGGCAAATAATGGATAGTACCATTACAGCCGCCAAACTCGTCCTTTCTGGCGATTTCGACTTCACCTCTGGCACTGTTTCAGTTGCCTCTCCATCATCAGCCAATCACGCCGCTTCAAAAAGCTATGTTGATTCAGCTATTCAAGGCGTTACTTGGAAAGAGGCTGTGCGTGTTCGATCAACTGCAAATGTTAGTGTTTCAAGCGCTCCGGCAGCTATTGACGGCGTTACAATGGCATCGAATGATCGTGTTTTGCTTGTTGCTCAATCTACAGGAAGCGAAGACGGGATTTATGTTTATAATGGTAGCGGATCTGCAATGACAAGAGCAAGTGACGCCGATCCTTACACTGAATTAGACGGTGCCGCTGTATTTGTAAAAGAAGGAACAAGTGCAGATGAGGGCTTTGTTCAAACGGCTTCTCTATCTGGATATGATGATCAAGTTTGGGTCCAGTTCTCGGGCGCTGGAAATATCACTGCTGGCGAGGCTTTGGGCAAGGTAGGAAATATTTTAAATGTTCTCGTGGATGATTCTTCTATCGAGATAAGCTCTGATGCACTCCGCATCAAATCGGGCGGTGTTTCAAATGCAATGCTTGCAAATAGCGCTGTTTCAATCGCTGGACAATCTATCTCTTTAGGTGGATCGATCACCGCCGACACAATCGCCGGACAAATTAGTGCAGGCACAATAACAAATGGACAACTAGCAGGATCTATAAGTCAAGATAAACTTGCAGGGTCAATTTCAAATGGAAAACTTGCGAATAGTTCTGTGTCTTTTGGCGGTGTTTCTGTTGCTCTTGGTGCTTCTGATGCGACTCCCGCATTCGATCTTAGTGATGCTACAAATTACCCGACAAGTTCTTTGTCTGGTACTATTACAAATGCACAACTAGCAGGATCTATAAAAGCCAGCAAATTACTTCTTGACAGTGTAAACTTTGAAGAAATTAGCGGTGGAGAAGATGATGGAAAATTGGCGCTTAAAGTTAATTCTGTAAGCAACGATCAACTTTCAGGAAGCATTGCAAATTCAAAACTTGCGAACAGCACTATTTCATTTGGTGGCGTATCTTTGGCCTTGGGTGCTTCGGACGCAACACCAGCATTTGATCTTTCCGATGCAACTGGCTATCCTACTAGCTCATTGACTGGGACCATAACAAATGCGCAATTAGCAGGTAGTATACAAAATTCAAAACTTCAGAATAGCAGTGTATCATTCGGTGGTGTTTCTTTGGCCCTAGGTGCTTCGGACGCAACTCCGGCATTTGATCTTAGTGATGCAACTAATTATCCAACTAGCTCTTTGAGCGGCACAATAACAAATGCCCAATTAGCTGGTAGCATTGCAGCAGGAAAATTATTACTTGATAGTGCAGTACTTGAGGCGGCTGGCAATGATCTTTCGATCAAAGCAGGCAGTATCGACAATGCTTTATTAGTTGACGATACAATTGCAACTGCAAAACTTGGATATCAAGGATACTATGAATCATTCACAGCTAATGGATCAACTGCTGGATTTGATCTTGCTCGCGCAATAAAAGCAAATCTTGGACAGTCGTTTGTTGTAACAGTGAATGGTCTGGTAATGGATTACAAAGCCAGCCCTGATGCGAAAGACAACTTTAAAATCGATAATACTGGTGCAGGATCTGTCGGAAAAATTACTTTCGGCGCTAATCTTGATTCAGGCGATAAAGTTGCCATCAGATATGTAGCTTAATCCTCAAAGCTAAATATTAAAAAAGGCCGATCACTGCGATCGGCCTTTTATCTTTTTCCAAATTTCCCCGCCTAACCATAATCAGGCATGATCTATTATATCATTTCCGCGACAAATCATCCAAAAAACACAATTGCGTTTTCGGCATTCTGCTCTCTTGACGTGTCTGGCAAGGGCTAGAGTTTCACTATATCTTGTTCTACTTGTCCCATCTTCAAATATCACAGTTGTTTTATACATATATCACCTTGATTATATAAAGTGATAGATACATAGATCCGGACAATGCTCCAAAGATTAAAAGACTTTCAAAGATAGTTTTTAGCATAGTTCAGCCCATCCCATATCAAAAAGATCTTGGGCTTTTATTAGAGTAAATAAATCTTTCTTGTCAACACCTGACAAGGAAGCAAATGACCCGTCTTTCCATTCGTCTTCAAACAAATCTTTTAAGCTATTAAGGAATTCAACTGTATATTCCTCAAGTATGTAATGCCATCCATACTGGCCAAATTCAACAACAACAATTAATTGTTTAAGTATTCGCATCTTTTCTTCTCTCGCATGAAAAGATTCAATCACTCCCAAAGGCGAAAGATTAAGATGATCCTTATATGCTTCTAATTTCTTTAATAGTTCTTTTCGCATTTTATTCTCCGTTAAAATATATCTGTTTTTGATTTATTCTTAATAACTACGCCGTCATAGCCTAAAGTCTTGTAGGCTGTGTCGAGATTGCATGGCTCTTGATATGCCATGACATCTGTTGTCATTTGGACACAGTAATTATAGAATTGAACTGTTGGTATTTCCATTCCTGATTGTTGCACAAGAACTTGAAACAGCAAATGCGCACATTCCCCAAATACTTTGTCATAGCGCTTCTGATTGCGGCACCATTTAAAAGGACAAATTTCATTGTTTACACGATCATATTCTTCGTTTTTAGTCATTTTATTCTCCGTTTAATTTTGTTCGATTGGCGTGATAAATTGTATCTTCAAGGCACTCTTTATTGTGATGTGATATTTCGATTGGCTCCATCCAATCATCACTCGCAAGTGATATCTGGAAATATACTGGATCTGGATCATAACCATAATCCTGATGTATTGTGATTATTATGTATCTTTTTTGATTTTCATCATTGATAAATTCTTTAACATAAAAATCATCAGGGAATGCATAATGGGTTTTATATCCTGCAATTTCTAAGTCTTCGATTATTTCTTTTATAGTCATTTTATTCTCCGTTGTTAAATAACTAATTACATTATTAAATCTATGCGCATAGTTTGTCAAGAGTTATTTAATAAAAAATGAAAAAAGGAGGGCCTGACTAGGACCCTCCCCAACGAAGAATGCGATTATTACCGCCCATTTAGAGTATCACATTTGTGGCGGCGGTGCAATTCCATTGCCGTTAATTTGAGATCGTGCAATTTCTCTCAACTTCAACTCTTGCACGATTTCGGCGAGGCTTTGCAATTTATTAGCTAGCTCATCCACTTTTTTTTCTACCTGTGAGATTTGTGTATCTAATTTAGATATTTCCATCACTATTGATTCCCTAATCTTTTCTTCTTTATCTTGATACATTTTAATTACATCGTCATATCTAGCTCTTAAGGCTGTTTGATCATTTTCATATCTTTCTCTAAGCTTATCCTCTCTCTCTTCTGACCGTTTATCTCGTGCATCAAGGCGTTTTTGCTGGTAAAAGAATTGCCATAATAAAAACCCAGCAAAAGCAGCATTCGCGCCGCCGTTGACAAGTAATTCTATCAGTTGAGCCTCACCCATTACAGCCCCAATATCAGCGTATATGTAAATGTTCTATAATTATTTGTTTGTATTTGCATTTTACATAATTTAATGAATTCTTCGAAATCATCCTCATTTTGTAATACAGTGCATCCTGCACTCCACTTTCCGACCTCAACGCTATTTTTTCCGGCTTTATGGATATTAATTCCAAAATACCCAGTGTCAATATCGCCCATCATATCATGTATATGATCACGATTTCGATCACGCCATACATCGACAGGCCCGTTGCGCTGGCAGAGCGCCTCATATCGTGATTTGTGCAGATCAATAGAGTACACGCCGCGCATTTGTTGCGGGTGACATAGAATAGCAGTACCGCACGGCATATTATAGTTTTTCAGGTAGTACATGCCGGCGTCAGTAGTGCAGGCATAGGCATGCCAATTCCAAATGCCTCTGACTTTGTATATTACATGTATCCAATCGTCAAATTGATCAGCCTTTCCGCGTGGATTTCGCTCACCGATAATATTCAGATCATAATCGTGCCCTGAATCAAATACTACAAAGCCATGTGCCTCAACTCTGTCGAGTATTTCGGGCCTCTCGCCATTTTCCTGAAAAACTCTCATTTCGACAAAACTCCTATTGTTAATATACATCGTGATCTATTAGGTAGCCAGCGATTCCCCAAGATCATTCCTCTTCTGCCAAGATATGTTTTTCCTGATGCCTCTTTAAATCCATATATATATCTCGATGTGATGCCAACAATATCACCAGCAACAAGACCCGCAAATCGCTCATGCACAGCTATCACTAATTCCTCATAGGTGTATTGATCCCAGGGCGCTAATCTAGCCAAATCAACAGCCGCTTTGCCTGATTGCGTCGGGCTATCTATACGATAGATTAATTTATGATCTCTTATAATCTCGTCATTAGCTGGCAAGGCTTTAACATTTGTTACATTAACTCCTGTTTTTGTTATAGTGCCTGATGAAGATGAAGTTTCGATAGTACTTTCCGCATAGACTACAGATTGAGACGGAGCATAAATGTTATGTGATTCAATATTAATTATATCACGATCTTTAATTCTGCCTGATATCGTTGTATTCAATGCTTCTTCTGGATCTTGACAGACACGCCATGATATTTGCCCTTGTCGAAATACTGGCCACATTCCCAAAGATAAAAATTGATTTAATAAATATCTGATTCCGCTTGCTTCTGGAGCGTCTAAAACTAATTGCACCTCATGCGATCCGGTTTGTGTTTTATATGCCTCATACCACAAATTCATATCCTGAGTATTTATCAGATTTGGATTAAATCTAATTCCGGCGCCCCAAGATTTGGGATAATCATCTAAAGATCCTTGTGTAGCGCTTCCAGTGCTCATTAAAGTTCGAGCAAATACATTGTGAGGCTTCCCTTGTAATCTAGTAAGACTTATAACTTTATCGCCAACAGCTAGAGCGTTTAAGTTTGCAGTAGCTGGCCAATGTCCTGTATCAGTTATAGTAAGATAGCCTGCTGATCCCGTCGTTGTAGTTTTTCCGCTCCATCGATAGTAGCTTGTATTATTTGATCCATCAGTAACAAAACAAAGTCCGTCAAAATTACTATCTTTTTCAAATTTAGTTATATCATCTAAATACAATCTATTAGCAGGCGCAGATCCAAAATTAAAAGCATGTCCGGTTGTAACCTGCGTTTCAGTTCCAGCATTATAATAAAAGTTTAGCTCATCCTTTTTTGTGCTTAATCGAGTAGTGAGAGCAGATATAAAATCGCCAAATTGCAATCTCCAAACACCGCGACCGCCTTCTAAGGATCGCAATTGTCCAATAGCTATTCTTTGAGGAATATTACCATCACGCATCATAAACAATTCCGCCAAGGCACCGCGACGAAACGCGCTAACATCGATCGGCCTTAAATCGCCGTTGATAGTCAATGAAAATCCGCCAAAATTAACTGACCATCTTTGTGGGGTCACTCTTGCATTGTCAATAACAACTTCCGCCGCGCCAATGTTTATTAATCCGCTTTGCCGAATTGTTTGTCCGGCACCTAAAAAATAATCATTTGTATGACCAAGAAAACGTAAAGCAAATTCTAAAGATTTGCTAGGCATATCTAATGATTTAATGAATCCATTGCTCCAAGTCATTAGTCAATATCCCAAGTACCAGATCCATCGCCAAATTTGGCGGGTAATTCGATGTCTGCTGGCATCTCTAAATCAATTCTACCCCCTGAGAATTTTGGCAATACACCGTCAATGCCTGAATCATTTCTTCCATCTGGGATCGTGCCCGTTGCCTCTGGTTCAGTCGATAGCAATCCGCCCACATTAACAACGCCGTCATAGTTTTCTGGATGAAATCCAAATAATGTATGATAATCAGGCACAAGACGAATAGACAATGAAAACAATCTGCCGCCCTCATTTGTGATAATGTTTTGGCCTATATCTGCATTGATCCTTTTCAAAACCGGCCATGTTCTGTAGTGCCTAACATAAGCGCGGCGATTGTACTGAAAATTAATTCTTTTGTCAACTGTTAATGATCCGCCGGTGCTCGATAGATTTGATACTGACGCGATTTTATGCATTTCCTGTAGTTGTGCAGGTGGCGCACTCTCGACAACAACATAATCATCAACGGCGGGTATATTTGTTCCTAGATAATTAGAAAAAGGATTGGCAAATACATTTATATTAAACGATCCTGACGAAAGATAATTATGAATTGGCGCGGCCCATGCTTTTGTGTGATCAGCGGTGAATCCTACACTGAATCCCCTATCAAGATGATTTTGCATTGCCATCATTTGATAAGCTATATCCTCGCCTAATTTTAATCGATCGCGTTGAATAGTTATTATTTCGCCCATGCGAGTTACTGATCTTTGTATTGATCCGTCAATACCAATACCATCAACAGCGTCAACAATAAATTCAGAAAATAACTCTCCTAAATCCTCACCTAAATCAATAGTGACGGGAAAATTGCCTTTCGGCTGTGGGTAATAGAAAAACTTAGCTGACATATCATCTACCTCCGAACAAATTCGAAGAGGATAATCCGAAGTTGCTGTTAAATCGCTCTTCTATGCGCCGAACTAATGCATCAACGGCGTTTTGTTCGACTACTGGGCTATTGATAACTATATTAATTGGGGAGCCACTAGAGCGCGACATTTGGCGATCTACTGTTTGCGGCCTCATTCCTGACTGTGGCACAACAAATTCGCCTTGATGCAATAAAGCAAGCCCTGATCTTTTTGATCCTGTATATCGCATTCCGCCTTCGGCTTTTGGTATAAAATGACCGCCTCCCGCAAATGCGGCCGATTCATTTGGATCAAAGAAATCTCGGAGAAATCCGCTATTGGCTTCTCTTCTTTCCTGTCGGCCCTCACGCGTAAAAACCAATCTTAATGATTCACGCAATATGTCTCCAAAACTTTGTAATGCTAATACAAATCCATCAACAATAGCCTCAGCAATAGCAAGTGCAAATTGTGGTAATACTTGAAGTAAAATCTCAGGCAAGAATTCAAGTCCCTTCTTCATTGATTCAGCCTGTTGTCTAAGATCTTTTCGTCTTTCATCAGGTGTTTTTTGGCCTATTTTCGCAAGCCCTTTTCCGATTGCGCCAAGTGCAAGTGTAGCGGCGCCGATTATTGGAATTGCACTTGCAACAGTGCCTAAAACTTTTCCAGCCGAGGAAGAAATGTTGCCAATTCCTTGTAAGCTACTAGATATTGTTTTTCCTAGTCCATCACCTAAAACACTCAATAAAGCGCCGGCTCCTGATGTTAATTGTTTACTCACTACTAATCCAAATTTTGTACCTAATTCAAGCAATCCTTTTAATGTTGGCGCAGCGGCAATAGCGGCAACTCCTTTTAATGTGCTTTCGATTTGTTTTTGTTGCTCTTTTTTTCTTTGCTCTTCTATTTCTTTTTCTTTTTGCGCTTGTTCTTCAAGTAAACGTAATTTTCTTTCTCTAAGTAGAATTTCTGCTTGTTGTGCTTTTTCTATTTCACCTGACTTTTCCGCTAAATCAAAAACTATATTTAATTCTTGATTATATTGCTCAATAATTTTTTCGCGTCCTTTTAACTCAGAAATAGTCAGTTTATTAATTATAGATTGCAATCTTTTTGCTGCGTTTTGTTGTGCTCGCTGTTCTTTTTCTCTTTGTGCTGTTATTTTTGTGAAATTTCTTTCATTTTCAAGGCGCTCTTTATTTTCTTTATTAATTTTAGCTGTTTCTTCTAAAGTTAATCTTAATTCTCTTTGTTGTGAGTTTATTTCTCTTTTTTGTTGTTTTTGTGATTCTAGCGTTTGATTAATTTGCTCTAAAGTTTGTTCTCTCAAATTGTTTTGTACTATTAATCGCCGTGTCTCTTCATCAAGTTGATCATTTGTTAATTTAGCACCAGCGGCCCTTTCAGCGGCACTAATTTGTTGTTTATTTTGTATTTGTGTTTGTTGGTTTATAATTATGTTGTTTTGTTTAATTTCTGCTTCTAGTGCTGATTTTGACTGCTCAGTCGCACTAATTCTTTGATCAATTTGCATTTGAAGACTTCTTCCAAATTTCTCTGAAGTTTCCCTTGCATTCTGCATAGCTACATCAAAAGATGATAACTCACCTGTAAGCAGCATCAAATCAGTTTTTGCATCAGTTAAGGATTGTATATATCCAGCAATAGCAGAACTTGTTTTTTTGGTTACATCTTCTTGTTTCTGTAATGCTTCATTTGTATTTTCAGCGGCCTCAGCTAGCAATTTAGACTGTTCTTCTGCTTTTTGTTTTGAATTTGTGAAAACTGTGAATGCGGCGCCGGCTGTTAATGTAATTGTTGCAACTGCCCCTAAAACAGGATTTAATCCAGTTAATAAAATACGCCCTAGACCATCGGCGACACTAGCTCCATTTGACATGGTCATTAATAAACTGCCCATTGCTGGGCTGACTAAATTCGCACCTTGTGCCATGTCCATTAAAGCGCCGTCAAGATCTCTACCTGCTCGTCTCAAATTTCGCGCACTTGAAGTTGTGCTTTTTAATTGTTTCTCTGTAGTCTTTAATTTAGTACTCATTTCAGAGGCAGAATTGCCCATACTCTCAAAAGCCTCGCCTGTCATTTTGGCGTCTCTAGCAGTCTCTTTAAGGCCTTTCTCTGCTTTGTCAGTGTCAACATTCAGGATATATTGTACTATTGTCTCATTGGGCATAATGCGCTCCTATATCTAGATAATAGCACGATCCAAACTGATATACTATACGATTATTATCCAATCAAATCAATGAAATCCATTAAAGATATATTCGGCACAAGTGCGCTGTTTTTCTTTTGCGATTTTAAAACGTTATTCATTCGGGTGCTTCTGGCTTTAATACATCGTACACAAAGCATTAATTCATACCAGTCTAATTTCACTATTTCACTTGGCAAAGTGCCATATGTGCGCGCTATTATGTCAATTAGGTTCAAATAATCTTCATCCTGTGCGAAACATGCTAAGTTTTTCAACAGCCTCCCTATGACCCGTCATTGCCTGATTTAATATTTCAGTGCGATCGCTCGCTGATAGCATCCCAACCCAAAGAAAATTCCTATCTGAGTTCTGCTCTTCTTGATGTAGTACTATTTTCAATTCTTCCCAAGTCTGGCCGTCGTCCATAGAAGCGTCCTTAATAACCTGACATATAATCTTATTCTGCTGATCTGCTATTGATTTTAGCTGATTTGGCTTTAATTTGGATAAGAATTTATACGCTTCATCAAGCGCCTCATTAGTGACATCGCCTTTTGTTAATTGCTCAGAAAGATCCCGCAGTCCGCCGACACTCTTTCCCTCTTGGTTGACGATCTGCGAGATCAGAAGTGTTGAATTCAGCGAGGCCGCTTCTGATTCAGATGGGGATAATAGACGGCCGCGAATTAAGATTTGTCCGTCAAAGATTTTCACAGAAAAAAGCGAATTCTTTTCCGCTTGCTTTATAAAGTCTTTTAGCATGCATTCTCCGATATTGTCTTTTTAATGTATCACGTTGATATAATAATGGCTTAGATAATTTTTATTATATCTATTCTTCCGATTAAATCGTAACCTTTGAAATTTGTATAAAATACTTGTTGACAGGTATACGCATAGTATAGTAGATTGTATTTACAACGGAGAATAAAATGACTAACAAAAAAAGACTACATCAAAGAAGAGTTAAAATCATCTCATATTTGTATCATAATGATCAAATAGAACTTGCAAAGCAAATGAAAAACATAAGAACTGAAATTGGTTGTGTAACACATTTTCAAATTAACAATAGTTTTTTTGGATGCAGGCAAATCTACACAGCAAAAACAACAACAAATATCGAAGAAGTAACTTGTTCAAATTGCATCAATTTAATCAGAAAAACTGCAAAAACAGCGGTTTTTCGCAAACATCCAACAACTCAAAAACTTTTAGTAAAATTCAACGGAGAATAAAATGATCTATATAATAATTGAATGGGATACTTATGATAATAATTTGGAATATAGCATGTATACAAACAAAAAAGAATACAATCAACATTTAAAAATATGTGTGCGAATGTTTCAATTTAGCTCAAAATCTTATTTTGGCGGTTATCGTTATAGAACAAAGATCGTCAAATGGTCTCCTGTCAAAGCTATTTTTGTTGAAAACTTTAATGACTATGACAATCCATTGTTAAAAGCACAAACAGAATTAGAAGAAACAATTAACAATAGTGGAGAATAAAAATGTCTTTTACTTTTTCATACAGCAAAATTGCAAAAGTACAATTTTCAAATGAGAATGACACTTTTACGCTTAAAGTTGGCGATCGTGTTTCTACACCTGAAATTTCTGGTGTTATTATTGAGATAAGAAAAAACGGTAAAGGTGTTTGGGGAAATAGCAGATATTTCTTTCACATTTTTGTTGAAGGACCATCTCCAAAATCATCTTTAACACTACATACAGGCGATTATCATTACATTAATAGTGATGATTTAATTACTACATGATCAGGCCGACAAACAACTATTTTTCCGCCATATTCAAAGCATAGAAAGCCCCGATCCTCGCACATATACACTGCATAAAAAGGATCAGGCTCATCTATCCATTGAATTAAATATGTTTGTCCAATTACTAGGCTCACAATCCTAGTGTCGACGACGGATTACTATTTTTAATCTCAATAGTTAGTCCGTTATCTGATGAAGAGGCCAATCCGCGAATATTAAATGTGCGCTCAACTCGCCCGAATGAAGTAACGCCGTCAGTGTAATCTTCAATAACTGCATTAGTCAAAGTGAAAATAACATGGTGATCGCCGTTTGCTGTTGATGTAAACTTAATTGAAACAGTTCCTGATTTTCCATCGAGTTGTGAGACATATATATCATTATCATCCATATCGGCGGTTATTGCCATTGTTACCTCTCTAACATCACTGATAACAGGCTGCCCAGTTAGCTTAGATCCTAATATGTTTTTACGCTCTAGTTTATTGTCCAGAGTTAGTTCCAAGGATCGCAATTCGAATGTAGAAGGGGCAAGTGTGCCACCAAGAGAAATTGCTTCGGCTTCGAAGTGCAGAACTGAATCACCGGCAGCAAATGCACTTGTAATATTTGTTGTTCGTGCGGCTGAATCCTTTCCAATAACATCGAATGAGGCTGTCATTTCCTCGCCTGCTGCTACACTAATAGACATTGAAGAGATCATTACACCTGTAAATTGCTCCATACTATTGTTGAGATTTGATCCGCGCTGGAACTGTATAGTGTATGACGGAAGATCAAATGCTGGGCTGTATGTATGCACGTAAAAAGATCCAACTGATCCAGTTGAAGAAGATCCCAAAGCGCCCTCGATGAACATTCCAGAGGCGTCATATTGTATTGGAATATCAAAAGCACCGCCTGAATTTCTAAATGCATCGAATGTACTAGCTAACATTCCAGTTGCTGGCACAGATAAATTAGTTTTGCGCGGGCGCTCTTGTGATGTTTGTAGAGTTGAGCTATTAAGCCTTAAATCAACTTGCTGTGCGCTTGTTGTGTTAGCTGTGCCCCAACTTGATTCCTTTGCGGCGCGTAGAAATGCATTAAATCCGAATAATGTAGCCATTGTGATCTCCTATTCTGGTAATAAGTTTTTAACTCTGAGAATAGCACGGGATTGAATTACCTGTTTCTCAGTTGTGAATATTTCAATTGCAACAGCATAGTCCGATCCGCTGTCACCTGCTTTATATCGTGCACGTATAAAATTATTTCCTAATCTTGTATCTGCTACATCATATCGAGCATTTGAATTTGTGCCGCTGTTATCATAGCTGAACACCTGGACATAATCTATCGCCTCAAAACCGTCTCTTTCATTGTAATTTTGAAGTCTTTTTCCAAGAAATCCAGACGTTAAAAAGAAGACGTCTATTTGATCTATACTAGATTTATTAAAAGACGTTATAGGGGCATCAGTGGCGCTTTGTCCGCCTTGTGATGGTACTACCCTCGCATAAGGCCGCTCAAGTAATATATATCCATTTTTCGCGCTTGATATAGTTACAGAGGATGTATGATCAGTTGTTTCTGATGCATCACCATAATACACCCA
>TARA_R100000664_G_scaffold2795_1_pt1 | contig 15412 bp, 10 predicted proteins | sample TARA_R100000664 | Tara Oceans TARA_R100000664 (sample SAMEA2622705) | marine metagenome | biome: marine biome (ENVO:00000447); feature: deep chlorophyll maximum layer (ENVO:xxxxxxxx); material: "saline water (ENVO:00002010), including plankton (ENVO:xxxxxxxx)" | depth 115 m | reverse complement strand
GCTGTCAGCCAGCCGGTCATTAAGTATGTTAATTTTATCTGTCATCAATAGAGTGCTCCATCAGTATCAATAGTGTCGGCCACAAGAAGGTTAATAACAATTGATGCATACCCTGTGGCAGCTAAAACTCCGATTGCCTCACCACTTGTTGTGGACAATGCAACCTCTAAGCTACCTGTACCCACCGAGCCATCCAGTCCATTACCTGCGTATCCAAGAACAGTAGCCCGAATTTTTGCTAAATTAATTTTCTCTGCTTCCGAGTAAGACACTGCTGTTGGAGTTACTTTAGCATCTGCCCATATAATTTTATCTGTCGAACTAAGGCCTAAATCGGTCTTAGATAGGGGGTAAACAGCGGAAGATAATAACATGTGATGATCGGTATAGCCAATAGTAGCTAGCGGAAACTCAACTATAACAGTTCTAATATTATTTCCTCTATGTCTCACAGACAGTTCGGAGCCAGTTGATAGCCGCTGGTAAAATTCAACCTGAGGAGTCCATCCGGTATCCATTTCTTTGCCCCAAGACACACCCCCGACACCTGTGTTCGGATGTCCGGATGGGTAATAGAGGTTACCAAATGTTCGTACTCTCTGCTTTACATAGTTACCATCTGTTGCCTCATGCCATATACCCACAACATCTCTTGCTACGTTATTACTAACAGTGACATTATCGCTGGTATTAAGGTAGTATATTCTATCACCCGAATTCTCACCCGTGTCGGATCTATATCCTGATATATTATTGCCCGTTATTAGAATGTTCTTAGAAGTGGTTGGGCCGTGAACTGCTATCGCAAAGTTTTTTGAAGTTGCGTCATATCTATTCATAATGATATTATTATTGGATATTTGTGAGTTAATGATATGGACAGTTTGAATACCATAACGAGGGCCCGAGGTCATATCAACACCATTCTCACCGTCTATTAAATTGCACACTACTCTGTTACTACTGACTATAGCTTCCGAAGCGTGGTGAACAGCAATACCTCTGTGACTCTTAGATATAGAGTTTCCTTCTACAGTAACACCATGTATTCCATTTGTATCATAACCTATGACCACAATACCCCAACTACCCGGACTTAAGATATTTCTTATTATATTGTTACTAACAACGACACCATTAGATATTCCTGAGCCTCTCCCACTACCGCTCAACTGGCCTGATCTAACATAAATACCACGAACAGTTCTAGTAGTATCTATAATATTATTAGAAATAATAACACCAACTTCTTCATGTTCGGTAACATTATAATAATGAATAACTGCTGATGCCGGTGCATTATCTTCTTCCCCTACCGGGTATTCCGTACCAGAGTGTTTAATAGTATTATTAGTAATAGTAGCAGTACCCCCAAGTCCGTAGATGCCAAAAGTTTCTCCACCAACTATAGTATTATCACTGACCTTGTAGTCATCACAGTACCAGAAGTTATGTCCCACGTAGTCAGTTTCCCCCGCATAGGTAGCATCGCCACTGTCAGCATCATACTTAGTTCTTTCCTTTATAAACTCACTTTGATTATTTGTAAAGCGGATCCCATGATTCGGACCTCTGGAGTATGAAGTAGAAACACTAGAATCCATAGCACCATGGAATGGTACCCATATTTTATCAAAGGTGCAATTATCCACCACTACATTTTCACAGCCATTTCTAACGGCAACACCATAGGATGCTATGTTCCAATTAGCGAAGACATCTTGAATACCTTTAAAGGTACAGTTTGTAATCTTAATATTTTGACTGGCTTCAATACGCACAGCATATGTAGTAAACCCCTCGAATGTCACGTTGTCAACAATGACATCCTCATTATATCTGTTAATCGTTAGAGCAGTGGTGCCTTGATTTGCAGAAATACTAGATACATCTTTTAATATACCGTTTCTGATTTGTATTTTTTTTGTTGTGTTGATTAGCTCTAATCTTACATTAGAGGAAGTTGAATCAGTATAGGTATATCTCAATGGGTTTGCTAGCTCAAACTCTGCATCGTCAACATAAGCAAGCTTGTTCCATTCACCAAGATATCGGTTAGTATCTCCACCAGCCTCGGTATTATCGTCTTTATACCACATAATATCATCAGTCCAGATTCTAAGAGATCTACTGGCCCATGTGGGCATACCAAGAGTCAAGAAATCAGAATCAGAACCTAAACCACTGTCGGTAAAATCAAGATCACCCTTTTTAAAAGCAGTATTAGTTCCAGTATATGTATGGGTAAAATCTATAGATCCACTTGCGGTTATGAATAAGGTATCAGAACTTGTCACATTGAATTCGATAGTAGATCCATTCAAATCTAGGTGATTGTTTTCTCTAACATTAATAGTAGAGGTAACTTTATATCTTCCATAGGGGAAGAACACTGTTCCCCTTGTACCATTGGTTAGGTGATTTAAAGCAGCTTGAATAGCCGTAGTATCATCAGCCTCCCCGTCACCCACAGCACCAAAGTCCTTGACATTAATCCAGTCTGCGAAGTGGTCATCCAGATCTCTAGACACTGTGCCATCGCCAGTAGCCGCAACTTCAGTATTTCCAAAGCTTGCACTTTGTACGTACCTGCCATCGCTGGTTGATTTGTTATAATAATTAGTAGTGAGGGTATTATCAACTTCGGTCTTGGAGTATATATCACCGAAATCACTCGCGTCTAGAGTAATAGCTCCGGGTCCAGCAGTACCATTAATAGAGGTAATAGAGGCTGGTGAAGCCACCTCTTGCCAGTCATCAGCGTGTGCTCCATAGTTCGTTTCGGATGTGTTTTTGGTAATGACAAAGCTTTTGGTCCCCGTAGAAACCGTCGCCCAGTCTCCTGCGTTGGTATTGGCAGAAGCTAAACCAGTTAAGTCTGATTCATTTGTAACATTTCCTAAGAAGTCAGCTGTTAGTGAGATTGTGTTTAGATAGCTGTTAGGAATCTTGCCATCCCCTCCCAAGAAAGGTACAGCATACGATCCACCGGCATTAAGTTGAGTTCGGCTATAGGTATTATCCTCAAGATATCCCTTAGTTACAGCATCAGACGCAGCTTGGGTTACTCCAATATTATTAAGCCTCATCCCTTTAGCATCCCAATAGACACCAGACCCACTGTAGTCTTCCGCTGTAAGGAACTTGGTATCATCTACATACTTCTCATCAATAAGACCCTTGGCATTGAGTGGGCAGACACCACCCGCAGTTCCAACCGAGGGATTCAGGGTACCGAAGTTATGCCAAAGAGCATAGTTCTCTTGTGCCAGTCTAAAGTTTTGGTCCGTAGCTACGTTTAAGGAGGCGGCAGTTAAACGAGAGCCGGGATTAAAGTTTATACTCTTTATCGCGGAGGGAGTTTTTCTTAAGATATAAATCCTGTCAGAATCTTTAATATCTGGTAAGATATGTTCAGTAGTACCCCCACCAGTCAAGTCTTTTCTATTCCACTTCCATCCTGTAGCGGCTGAAAATGTGACTGTACCGGCGGCACCTACGGTATACATAAGACTTCCAGATGACGCTGCATTCGGAAGAGTCCAGATTTCCCACGCTTCTTCTGCTGTTATCGGTCTAGCGTCATGATCGACAGTAGTAATATCCGTAAAATCAAACTGACGAATAAGGATGATTTCATCCTGAACCGTAGTAAGGTTTTCATAACCACCAGAAGGATCATCTCCCGGCATAAAAGTTGTACCAATATCTAATGTTCTAGAATCGGTAACATTCTCCCCCGTATAAGAGGCTATCAATGTTTCTCTAGTATTGTTGTTTAGTGCCATAGGTGCCTCCTAAGAATTATGATACCTTGTAATGGGTTTAAATTTGCCCGTGAATTGCAAACTAGCAATGTTTAAAGGGTGTGGGTCTTCTGAAGAAATTGTTATTCTAACATCTTCCGCAAATCCAAGTATCGGGAATCTTTCCTGACGTTCAGAAATGTCCCCACTATTATATCCTTTACCAATCCAATCCTCTTCCCATCTATCATCTGCTGTATTAAAGACGAAGTTATGAGTTTTCTTGGATCTATTATTAACATTTACCTCAACGTCGAAAGCTTTAGAATTGTAGGTTTGAACAATACCAGACCTAAGATTCAAAGTACCGGGAGTAATATTATTAGCTTCATCTCTTAAATAGATAGGAGACAGGGTTACAGAACTCTTGAACTTCCTACCAATAAAACGGATAGTGTCGATCCACGGAACTGTAGTCTGAGGCCCATCTGGGTTATTTAAATCATTTGGATTGGGTACTTCGTAATCATAGTTACCTATCATCTGGTAGTGTAAGTAGTTTTCCGCAAGAGGATCTCGGGTTATATCTACAAACTCACCCGATGAAGTAACTACACAATCAAATACGGGAGGATTTATAAAAGATGGATTAGCTGCGATCTCTAGCTCAATGCTACTTAAATTGGTTTCTACATCATACTCCACTTCTTTAACCATATTTTGAAGTGACCAAACCATATCATCTAGTCTAGGAGTCTGAACATTATGAGGAGATAAATTTAATCTGCTAACCCACAGAACATCCTTAAACTCAGGTAAATTACTAGTTGATTGAATAAGGTAAAGATATTTACCCCATGATCTCATGCCATGTATTTGAACAAGCTGGTCAGCCGACCAACCATACCCAGAGGTATCTATAGGTCCAGTTGTCCAATCAAAGAAAGCATTCTGAACAACCTTCTCACCAGAGATTTGGTTTCTATAGCAATAAATCTTTGGGGGAGTCCACGGACCTCCCAAACCCGATGTACTACCCATCTTCAAACCAAATAACATAGACCCGTAAGACGATGCTTCTGAATCATGAAGCTTATCTGGGAGATAATTAGGAACATGTTTTGAAACCTCAAAGGCTTGCTCTGTAGCTAAGTCTCTCTGTCCAAAGTAAATAAACAACTGACCCTTACTATAGAAGAATAGGTTATTATTCATTGATTGAGGAGACACTTCAGGCATCATAGGATAGAATGCTGTAGGAGCAAACTCCGCAGTCAAAGGAGAAATAACATTATTAGATCCAGTTAATTCATACTGCGTATTACCAGATGTACCCACAAAGAGGAAGTCCCTAAATGGAACAAGATGCGTAACTGGAGTATAGTTATTCGAAGAGATTCGAAGATCTAATGGATCTGAATCTATAATATTATCTACATTAGCAATAAAGAAGTTATCCCAATCCCCGCTACGGGAAGCAACGATTGTATCCTCGTTTGCCAAGAACAACCTATCTCTATAGTAAGCCATTGCAGTAATCTTACTTTCTTGTGGATCATCTGTTGAGGGATTAAAGAAGATACCGGGACCGCGATTACTTTCAGCATCACCATTCTCTCTCTTCTCCCAATCCACAGGACCACCATAGTAATTTAACTTACCCACCTCGTCAAGCTCACTATATAATAATTGAGGCATTCGCCTACTATCAAGTGTAGTCCTTGGACCCGGAGTTCGAATCTTTTTAAGATATGGAGCTTTGTCCTTGCGGATAATCCGATACCACCCCGGAGTATTTTGTTGGAATGCTTGGCTTAGGTAAATAATCTTACCTTTCCCTTTCCTTTGATTATACCACTCTGGAAATTCTTCCGAGTATGGAGGAAAATCTTCTTTGTAATTAGCCTCTAAAACCGCTTGAACAGCTTGACCACCATTATACGCTACTAAGTCTGTAGTATCTGGTGGGAATTTAAGATCCGAAAAACTTTTAAAGGATTGCCCAAGATATAAGTTATTTTGATCTGGATAAACATAGTCTTCTACAGGAATAAACTGAGAAAAAGACACATCTCCTACAAGTTCCCAAGTATCACCGTTATTAAATGTAAGCCAAAACTCAATATTCCTAGGAGTACCGTCAGGTCTAGCAAGACCATCACCCTCAGCAACAGTTACTCTTTCCCATCTTTCTCGGTCTTGGTGAGGTGGTAGTGTAGAACCCATGGGATTGTCCGCATCAGAAAGCAAGGCATTAGTAGGTCCGGGTAGTTGGTTTGTGTCAATGTATTCCCTTACTTTCCAAACCCCAAATCTTGCTGGGCTACCTCCTAAGATAAGGTCATCAGGATAAAATTCTGTACCACTAAATTGCATGAAATAATCTTGCTGATCATCACTACCATCCATTTCACCATTAGACCAAACATTATCTACTTCATCGGACATACTCCGACCAATCTTCCCACCAGAGAAAGAGTTCGGAATAGTAGTAGCAGTATACTTTTGTAAGTTCCATGTTCTTGTTCCCCCAATATATCGGGAGGTGCCAGCAATTTGGTCAGCTACCGTCTCAGCATTTGCATCATTTAAGGAAGTAATAGGTGTTCCATCATCATACCAGTTTAAGTTTTGTACTGTACTATTGATCCATACTCGGCTATTTGTACTAGCTCCTTGAGCCTTTTGTTGGATGATAACCCTGCCTGCAAATTCCGACGTATCATTTATACTCTTCTGATTGGCATAAGCAATTAGCGAAGAGTTTTGGACAAGGTTAATAGCCCTAGCAAACTCAGCAGCATCAGCGAATCCACTAGCTTTTTGAGCTTCGGAGTATCTCTCATTCCCATCAGTCTTTCCACCGCCAGTCAGGCCAGTACCCAAAGCCGTGGGATCTACAGTTTTGATTTGCTGTTCTTTTCCCAAGGCACCACTCCACGACCCCTGTTGCCCACTACCGCTGTTACCTTGCTCGACAGTTAAACAAGCACCATTAAATGCAATTTTTCTTGTAGCGTTATAATCCGGGTGATCAAGAGAATACTCATTAGCGTTAGTCTTAAATCTCATATTGTAACGGGTACCAGCAGTTCCGGCAGCACGGTTTTGGTACACGCAAACAGAAAGATCCGTAGTTACTACAGCACAAAGAAGATTTCTATCATCCCCCACGCCATTAACAGTACCACCAGTAGTTCTATGACCCACTTCGCTATTTATAGCCCCAGCTAAAGCGTGCATTCCACTCCATCTATTAGCATACCAATCGACAATAACATGCTTTACATTAGTAACGTTATTATCCACTTCTTTTTGGTTAAATTCTGTCCATGCCTGAAAGTTTACACCGGCTTCTCCCGCTCCATCAGAATCGGTCTTAACCCCAAGCCAGTAGTATACAAACAAACCCCCATCATAAAGTAGAATATAATCCATTGCTCCGCCACCATCAGCAACATAACTCCAACCCGGACCCAACCCATTATGATATCCGTTGGGAACCGGAATATCACCACTACCGCTTGCCCAAGGTCTAGGATTATTAGCTGGGGTTACTCCGTTGGAATACCTGTGGCTTGCATAAAAATGAGCATCAGTAATTGCTACTGAACTTATAAAGCCCATAGGATTAGCGTGTCCATACTTACCAGTATTAACAATTGTAGTTAATCCGGGCTTGTTATCCCCATACAAAGGAGATACTCCGTGAGTTGGATAGCCTACTGCAATATCGGGCAGTGCTGGTAGCATTCTAGTAGATACATCCGTACTTACCCAATCAGCTGCATCCTCCCCAAAGAATCCACTGTCTTCGCTTACCATTTGCTTTAGATAATTCTTTGTACTAAAGTACGCATTAACATTTGCATCAGTACACCAAGAGCCGGTTCTAGTTTGCTCTCCCATATTCGAAGTTTGCCAAATATAATTTATAGACTGAACGCCACCTAAGGGATCTATGCCTCTAAGTGTAATTTGATTACCATAATCTTTATTAGGGTAGTTACTTTGTAAGTTATCCTCTGGATCGGGGTTCTGCATTAAAGGCACAGAATTATTAAAATCAATAACAAGCTGACCTCCGGGGTTCGGTTCAACTATTTCTCTCCAATACTTTCCCCGACACTCGGAATAAGGATACCTACCCTCACCATCAGGTGGTCCGTCCCCTATACGGTTATTGGCAATAGGATCCCCTGTATCAATAACGTGACTATTCCACACATAATCTTGATACTCAGACCAAAGCTCAGCTTTGCCTTCACGATCTACAGCTGACGCTGTGAGGTAGGTAACATCAGCACCTTTAAAATCAACACTATAGTGCTCGTTTGCCGGATACATGGATCCATCATACCTTTTCATATACTCATCTTCAGTATTCCGCCATAGAGCTGGGTCACCAATTTTTTCTAAGCTTCCCTTATGTGTAGTAAATCCAGCCTCGACTTCTTTATTAAGGATAAGTGTAGACGATCCTATGTTTACTGTTTCCAATCTTTCCCTAGCTGGAATTGGGTTGGGATTAAGCGTACCGTAGTTATAAGCACCCCCGTACTGGAGATATTCGTATGTCTTCCAGTCCATATTACTGGTATAATCATCCAAAGAGGCTGTTGGAATTATAGTCACATCGACAGAACCAATATTATCTTCTTGTGTTAGATCATCAGTTTCTACAAATTTATAAGCCCTAAAAGCATTAGCAGGGACCGTGAAAGATGGTTCACTGGGATCATAACCATCAGGCGGCTGATCATAGTCTGTATACGTTACTGCCATACCAGTATCAATTACCAACAAGATACTAGTTTTAGCATCCACTGTTAACCAACTAAAGTATACTTGGTCCAAGCCGCCGGACGGGTCAAGCTGGCTTAAACTTCCAATACCTGAAACAAACTCTGTACCATTTCTCTTATCTAAAGAAGATTGGGTGGTGCAGAAAAAGTTAGTCAAAGCGTCACACTCAGTAGGCAGCCTCTTCGATGGGATCTGCCGACCAACACCACCACTAAGGGTAAAGATGGGTATTTTTACTGGAAAATATGATTGTGCTCTCGATGCCCTAGCCATTGTCACTGGTCCTCCAATATCTAAACCTGTCCGGATCGTTATAGCCACTTGCTCTATTATGAATTGCTCTTAGTTTTGGGGTACCAGACCCAAAGATTGTTCTTCTCTTATCATCTACATCTGCATTCTTACCCTTAGCTGTATACAAAACCTCAAGCTCTTGTAGATACCGATCCGATTGCACATCTCCTTGGACAATCATTTGATATTGACGAGCAGCCTGAGCCATGATAGCCCTCTGTACTACAGTATCCATATCTTCCCACACAACCTTCACAACCATTTCTACCCAGTAATCTTTGTTTTCTTCCCAAAGATCTGTTTGGTCAGTGACGTTAAACAAGTATTGGGTTGAGCCGCTAGATCTTGCTACACCTAGGATTCTATATCCATCATCATTATTATGATCTGATACTAATTCCGCAGAAAGGACATTGGACCCTAATTGAATTTGACCTGTTGCGTCCAGTCTGTATTTCTTGTTGTATGTATTATTAGCTAGACCACGGAACTGGTAATCTGTAAGCATTCTGTCAAGGACACCCTGACAAACGCCGGTATCGATACCACCGAGATCATCGAGGTTATCTACCGTGGATTCACCTGCCATCAAAAGCATGTGATTAATAGCATCAAGCTTAGATATCATACCCATGGTAGTCCTCCTCTATACTCAAGAATAGCTAGGTCCAACTGTTAACGCTACAATATGAGTAGCATCGGTATTAGTTCCCTTAACTCGTTTAACACCAATAGGAATTGTGGTACCTACAGGAACGGCTTTGAAAAGCACTGTCGTGCCTTCTCTTGTAATAACATTAACATCCCCAGTACCACCAATATATAGACCATCACAAGGCAGATTGGTCTGATCGTTAGAGTCATGGGGAGTGACTGCTACCGCGTCTTTATACATCTCATAAGGCATATCTATCTCTCCTATGGTTAAGGGTAAAACCTCCCTAGGCCCGTTAAGACCTAGGGAGGGGGAAGGCTACTGACTATCAGGTGGTTCCACCTAATCCCTCAGCGGGGGTGTTCAGGTAGGATGCACCACGGAGAGCGCCTCTTTCCTGAGCCAATTCACCGGAGCCGCCATCCTTACTCATGGCTCTGCCATGAATGACAGCAGCACACTCTGGACGGAGAACACCAGTACCGCCCATCATGCTAGCGACGGTAAAGGTCGTGTTACGACGGACATCATCCACCGTATCAACCTTCAGTCCCTGAAGCTTCAGAGCAGCAACTGCTTCTGGAAGCCACATGACGGCACGGATCTTCGCATCACCAAAGTCCTGAGCATACTTAGCTTCGCCAAGATCGGCAGCAGAAGCGTTAGCAGTAAGGACGTGATTGCTCTTGATGATAGTACAACCCATGTACTCAAGAGTATCATGGAGCTGACCAAGACCCTGACTGTACGGAGCACCGAGGCCACCTGCGGCAGCAACGCCACCGAACATTGGCTGGGAATCTTCGGCTGCCGAAGCAGTACGAGCGATACCAAGTGCTCTGATGTCCATAAATGCCTGCGGTGAGCAAGCCATGTACAGACTACCATACGGAATATGAAGTTCCTGAAGATCGACAATAAACTTCTCGATTGCTTCAAGAGCTGACAGAGCACCAGTTGAGCGATCTGCCTGAGAAGAAGCTGCGTCTCCCCATGCTTCAAACTTTCTCGTCGTAGCACCACCACTGGTTAAGTGCTCACCATAACACATGGTGTCAAGCTTAGCCTCAGTGATGTCAGAACGAGGATCATTCGCAAACGGATCTGCCGTAGCAGCCCGCACAAGATACGAATAAAGCTGCTTATCTCTAGCGTTAGCCAGAGTCAGAGCAGCCTGACGAGCCAATTCTGATCTGTACTCCCACTGAGTCAGCATAAGGTCAACATTGTCCATCTCGAAGTGCGAGGCCATTGGACGCTTATCCAACGAAACCACGAAGCTGGTAGCCGTTGAGGTACCACCAGACAGCTCTTCACCAGCATCCCAGCTAGCCTTGAGAGACACGCTTCCCGTGATGGGGAACTCGGCGGTTGTACCGCTAGCGATTGTTCTCGAAGTAACGAGAGGCTCAAACATGTTGTATTCATCATACGCATTAATGACTTCGCCTGCCCAAATTGGGAGCCAAAGTTTACCGGGCGGGTTAGCTGCCGAAGTACGACCGCCAACGCCTTGTGTAGAATCACGATATGTCATCGCGTTCGGATTTAAATCTGGATATGCCATTGCATATTCTCCTTAAATTAAAACTATTAATTAAAAAAGCGGATTTAATTCTTAGCTTTAGATTATTCCCGAAGGAGTCCTACACTAGCGGCTTATGCCACCTCTGACATTACCTTGCCCTTTATCCAAAGGGGAGGCGTGGTCAACTTAGACACTTACCATAGGTCCGCAAAAACCTAGAACGGAAGAGAATTCCAATCTGTCATGGACATTCTTGCTTCCACCTTTTGCCTAAAAGAAGGCTCGATATTAAACCTAGGATCGTTTCTTTCAGCCTTGAATTCTCTTTGAGTACTATACGGAACCACACCAGTCTCGCTGGCAGGAACCGAAGTAAGCTGCTGATTTTGCGCAGGCTCAGCAGCCTTCTGAGAAATCGTAGCTTGTTCATACATAGATGATAATCCACGAAGGGTCACCTCATATGATGGCGAAGCCAGTCCTATGTTTATTGTTTGTAGTTCTTCAGCAGTCAGAGACTGTGAAGCCCAATCAAAAATCTGTTGTAATCTTTGCTGTCCTCCAACTACGCTGGAAGCCTGAGCAAAGTTCTCACGAAGTCTAGCCTTTTGACCAGACACATAATCATCAATCATCTTTTCAGTGAAACCAGTCTTAGTTCTAATTTCATTTCTAGTTTCTTCTGAAATTTCCCCAGTCGAGGCCATCTCCATAGCCCAAGCCTCGTAGGTTTCTTGAGTAACTCCAACCGCCTCGGCTTCAGATGCAACTTGTTCTTCTTTAACTTGCTTCTGAATCCGCAGCTCTGGGCTGTCTTGTGTGATAGGGGCTTCAGTAGGAGCGGGGGCTGCTTCCACAGGCGGAGCTTCTTCTGGAGGAGGAGCAGAACCTTCTGCTGCATACTGCTGCTTTAGTTCAGCAATCTCTTGCTGTCCTCTAGTGTAATTAGCCTGAGCTTCCTTAAGACTAGAGAACCATGATTCAACACTCTTAAAGTTTTCAGGAATAGGTTGACCAGTGTTTTCCACATAAGTCTTAAAGGCTCGTTGCTCTGCTTCGAATTGCGGATCTTCTACCTGACCAGAAGGAAAAGTAGTTGATGCTGTTTCATTAGTCCCAACTTCTACATTATTAAGTTGAGTCCCGTCAGAGGATTGTTCAACTTGTTCATTAGCCATAAATCATATTCTCCTTGTTTATCGTCCACCGCTGGCGGATATAAATGTCTTTGCTTTAGAGCCAGTTCTTGATGTTTTAGAAGATGCTCTAGTAGATTTGGTAATTCTGCCAGCTGTGGCACTGGTTTTAGATCTAGATCTAGCCTTAGCCTTAGCTTTTGTTTTTCTTTTCTTGGCCATGTTACTCTCCTTTATGCAGGAACGCCTGCTCTTGGTGGATTAGTTTTATAAGGATGTGCTGGTGATCCTGTATGGAGAGCAGCTGTTTGTGCGTATTTGTGTGCTAAATACCCCTCAATTTTCTCCATATCATCAGTACTTAAGTTACCGTGATAGAAAATTATTTCGTAAATTTCCCCTGTAAATCCAGCAACAGCATAACGGTCACTGGAAACATGCTCCCTAGCTCCTATAAAGAACTGCTGGGAATCGTCAATATCTATAACCTGAGATCCAGTAATTGCTGTATCATCAATACTAACGGCACTTGTCTTAAGGAATTGGTTTCCGGATTTCCTACCGACTGTGAGTATAAACGGGTCGCCGCTAACATCAACCGTCGTAGCTGATTCGGTAGCTGAGCCATTAAAATATACTTTATACCTATCTACACCTGAAACTTCTTTAACAGATAAAGCAAAGTCTCTACTATTATCAGTACATAAGATATATCTTTCTGCTGTCCCAATAGCACCGTGGCTTATTAACATAGAAATAGCAAAGCCGCCAGTGCCGGGGTCTAGTTCACCGTCCCCCGATTCATCTAAAGAATATAACCAATCATTTGCGAAACTCATACCTTTGAATCCGTTAAGCTCGGACGTAAAAGTAGGAAGAGTACCCGATGCGTGTGTGTTTTCCCAAACAACCCCATTACCAGACCTATCATCTGCCTGAGCTACTATATCATCATCAGTAGACAGTGGATGAAGGTACTCAGGGGATAGCCAGCAAACTATCGCATCACCCAGCTCCGCCGGAGTCCAGATAGGACCAAGGTTTGCGTCCCACTCTGTGTCCCAATCTTCAGGAATCTTAAATCCTCTATTCTTTAGTATTTCCTCACGGACTGAGAGGATATATTCTTTAGATCCTTTATTAAGCATAGTGGAATGATTAGCTTTTAAAATACTAGTATCATCAGTTCCTATAATTTCTAATCTTTTTAAAGGAGTTCCTATTTCCATCTTAAATACCCTTAGCTATAAAGTTAAATAAAGCTGTGCAAACAGCACTGAAAATAAATGTTGCCGCATATACCTTGGTATCCAGCACAGCCAGCTTGCTTTCTATCTTTGATAATCTTTTATCAATAGTACCAAGTCTTTCGTTTGATCTTTCTAGCTCATGTACGACATGAACCTTGTACTTTTCCCACCCATTATCGTTGACATCCATATCAAGTACCAGACGTTTGCTTGACAACAACAACGCCGGTTGTCGAACCAAGGTCAGCACCGTTGGAATTAACAACCCACCGAATATAAGGAGCAATAGCAGAGGGGAACTCTACTTGAGCAAGCTTTAGCCCAGCAACATTAGGTTTAATGTCAGCAATAACCTCCACTGTGTCTGTCCAAGTTAGTCCATCTAAAGACTGTTCGTATCCAAGATTACAAAGAACTTCATTTACCCCACCACTAAACGATGCTCTGGGGTTTACAGAAGAAATGTTTGGCCACGTACTGTTGTAAGTAATTTTAGAAGAATTTCCTACCGTACCCGTAGCGGTGTTCGTACAAACAATCTGATTATTAGTAGCAGCAGCTGTAATACCCGGCACGCCATTGTTAACATCGTTAATAAGCTTTGCTAAATCATAAGCTGCATATCTGGGGCTATGTGCTCCATTGAATTGACCAGCCGCGTAAGATCTGGAAGTAGCAGTTCCGCCAGTAAAGGCAGCCGGAACATTAGAACTACAGTGATCGTCAAAGGCAATACCGCCAGTAAAGGCAGCCGGAACATTTACAGAACATACCGAATTCCAATGAGAAGCATCGTTAACAGTAATGGTTTTATTACTTGCTGCCCCGGTAGCTCCCTGAACAAGGTCTACTTTACCAGCAGATGGGTTGGTGGCTGTGATATCTAACGTTGCCTGAGCATTAATCTTAGCAACTAAATCTGCTGCTGTTCCTGTGGCCCCACCACCTGCGGCAGCAATACCATTGACAGCAATATTACTACCTGTTACGCCGTTATTTTCATTATCAATCTCAAAGACGAAGGCTGTTCCATCGGTATCCGTTAAGGTTATAGTAGATGTTTCGTTAGGTTTATCTGAGAATGTAAAGGTTGCACTAGCAGCCGTAGCTGATTTACTAATATTAGTATTACCAGCTGGACCGGGAGTACCTTGGAGGATTGTAATCTTACCCGCATCAGCTGTAGAGTCAGTCTCTGAAACTACGTTAGGGAATACAAGGAGCAAGTTACCGTTGGTGGAATCACCGTGACCATTGTCTGAGGTAATCGCAGCAGCAAGGTTGGCAGAAGCATCCTCTTTCTTGTCAGCATCAGACGCAGCTGTGGCATCCCATTGTGCAAACAGAATATCAGATCCATCTAAACTACCATTAGTAGTGCCAACAGCCGCCGCCTTATATCTCTTTGACACAAGACTTCCGGCAGGATCAGAAGCAATAAGGGTAATGGTTTGATCAAGCTCAGCACCTTCACTAAACTCAAACGTAGCAGAAGCAACTTCACCAGTAGTATCTCGCGAGAAAGTTCTTACGGTACCATCAAGAGAAGAAGTAATTGTAATTGTAGGAGTAGTAGTCTGGGCAGATTCCAGAGTAGTCTTAGAGGTAGTTAGCGAGAAGCTACTAGTGGCAGAAACACCGGCTGTCCCGCTACCCGAAAAGGCAGTCTGAACATCCACACCCGCAAGAACAGAAACACCACCAGTTGTAGATGTACCCTTAATACCCAAGGTAGTTGAGTTTATACTATTGGTAACAATCTTATTTGTCTTCGACGCTAATGCTGTCGAGGGGGCTGACTCATAAATAGTTTGTCCTTGAACCGTAGTCTTTGTGACCGAAGCTCTTTGTGAATCTGTTGTAATTGCCATTTACTATACTCCTTGCATCTGCTGCATTACTTGCTGAATTCCAGCCCCGTCGTTCTGCTCTAAGTCCTGCTGAGCAGCTTGGGCCATAACTTGTTGTGCCATTTGACCGGCAGCTACCTCTTGTTG
>TARA_R100000664_G_scaffold13307_2_pt1 | contig 15484 bp, 25 predicted proteins | sample TARA_R100000664 | Tara Oceans TARA_R100000664 (sample SAMEA2622705) | marine metagenome | biome: marine biome (ENVO:00000447); feature: deep chlorophyll maximum layer (ENVO:xxxxxxxx); material: "saline water (ENVO:00002010), including plankton (ENVO:xxxxxxxx)" | depth 115 m | reverse complement strand
CGCAGATTTGGTCGCAACATCGTTTACTCCTAATGATCCTACAAATAAAGGCTTTGCGGAAGGCTCTGGTAGAAAACCACTTGCAGAATCAGGATTTACTATATCTTATTGGTGGAGACCAGATGAAAACTATAGTGATTCATTTCCAATTGGTTGGAAAAGAGATGAACATGCCAGATTTGGCTTTGGAATAAGAAATGCATCAAAACCATGGTTTGAAATAGGCACTTCAGAAGTAAACAACACAACTTGGGCTGATATGTTTGATAATTCAAGTAATTCAGGTTTAAAAAACACATTATTGGATAGTGGTGAAGGAACAGCGGCTGGCTCTGGTAACAAATTAATACTGGGTAAATGGTACCATATTGTAGTAACATATGCAGGTACTGATAATCCTGATGGTGATGGAGACATGCTACAAAAATTCTACATAAACGGATATCACATATATGGAGGATTTGGTGAAGGAAAGCAATCTGTGAACTGGACGAGCCACACTGGTGCTCAGATGGCTCGCGGCTTAGCTTTTGGCATGAGGGTAGTAGTAGCTAGTGGAACAGATTCAGAATCAGGCCTAAGAAATGCTAAATATAACAACGGAAATGCGTGTGGGCTTGATGAAATAGCTATTTATAGTGAAGCCAAAGATGCCGATTGGGTGACGAGTGTGTATAATGGTGGGACTATTTTTAACCACAATACTTCAGGTGGAGATGACCTTGTAGCATATTGGAAACTAAATGAAGGCACTGGAACGACTGTTAAGGATCATGGCCCATATGGTTGGCACGGAACACTAACTAATGCTTCATACGGAACTAAAATTGATGCCGGTATAGCCAGTCTACCACCTTCAGGAACACCAACTTGGGTCAAGGTACCAAAAGGATACGATCAATAATGAAACTCCTACTTGAAAATTGGCGAGAGTATTTGAAAGAAGACCAAGAACTAATTTCATTACTGATCAGAGCACCAGCCGAACAAGCCGTAGAACTCATAAGAAGTCAAGAAATTGCCAAGGATGAGAAAATCAAACTTATATATGATTATTTCGATGCGATAGAAAAGGAATTCAATAAAGTCATTAATTCTGATGAGGAAATGGAGAATTTTTGGAGAGATAAGAGAGCTAGAGCTTTTGAATTATTAGATAGTATCTCTGCTGACGAGATAACATAATGTATGAATACAAAGCCAAATTAATCCGTGTAATCGACGGCGACACTATCGACGCTATGATTGACTTGGGGTTCAACACGTGGACCAAGAAGAGAGTGCGTTTGTACGGCATAGACGCCCCCGAGAGCCGTACAAAAGATTTAGAGGAGAAGAGACACGGGAAAGCAGCTACCAAACGGCTAGCGGAGCTTCTGGCGTCTGCAGGCGGAGAATTAATTATTCACTCTCATGGAATTGGTAAGTACGGAAGATGTTTGGGCACACTATTTATAGGCGAATGCAATATTAATCAGCAATTGTTGCTGGAAGGACATGCAGAGGAATATTAAATGGCATATAATACTTCAAAAGGTGATCGCGAATTAGGCGACATTAAAAACGAAAATGATCCAGATACCCAGATTGATTTTGAAAACGATCAGATTTCATTAAAGACTGGTGGCGCCAATCGTCTAACTGCGACCAACACCCATGTTTCTTGTTCTGTTAATCTTTCAGCTTCTGCTTTTTATGGCGATGGAAGTACTTTGAGTAATTTGCCGGGGGGAGGAATATCTTGGGATGGTTCTACTGCTAATGGTGTTGCAACATATAAAGACGCCGACGAGGCAACTGTAGAATCTAATCTAACGTTTGATGGAACAGATTTAGGTGTGTCGGACAAGATTGTTCATATAGGTGATACCGATACATTTATCAACTTTACAGATGACGACATAAACTTCCAAGCCGGTGGCGTCAATTTTATGGATCTCACCGAAGATACTCAAAATGAAGTAACCTTTAATGAAGGTGGCGTTGATGTTGATTTTAGAGTTGAGACTGCCGACGAAAGCCATATGCTTTTTATTGAGGGTTCTTCTAATAGAATGAGCATCGGTGATAACACAGGTTCTCCTGGCGCAACATTGGAAGTTAAAAATCATGCTTCTGCGGGGGCCACTGGGGTGCCCCTCCTACAACTAAACAATAACGACACTGACCAACAATGTGTTGATATTAATGCTGGCAATATTGACGCAAACGTCGTTAATATAACAGCAAACGATGTAACGACAGCAAGAGTGCTAGCTATTGGTGCAGACGGCTTAACAACTGGTAATGCTCTTTATGTTGATGACAATTCACCAAACACAGGAACAAGAAACACTGCTCTCATAATTCAAAATCACACCGGTGCAATTAATGCTCAAGCACTCGCTGTTCAGTCAGATGGCGGTAAAACAGGCGTAAAAATAGACAAGAATTACTCCGATCTCACTGAAGCCTCAATAGTCGGCTTAGATATAGACTGGGATAAAACCGGTGCCTCTACGTCAGACAACACCATGTATGGTATCCAGCTTGATATGGATAACACCACAGCCACCAACGGCATCAACTACATGTATGGTTTACACGTCACACCGACGCTTACACACGCTGCTAATGCTGGCTCCACCTTTGTATATGGTGCGCTTATTAACGCACAAGGTGGAACAAACGGCAGCAGTCTCGTTCAAGGTGCAAGGATCGAAGCCGGAGGTGGAGACATCAACTACGGACTCCAGCTTGACGTTGAGGACGGTGGTGTAGATCTTAGAATTGAAAGTTCAGCCGATAGTGGCGATTATTTCCAGATTCAAACCACTACCCACGGTGCGACCACAATCACAACAGTTGATGATAATGCTACTGCTGCTAATCTTACATTTACAGTTGATGGAGATATTACTTTAGACCCCGCAGGAGGTAATGTTGTCGTCGACGGCAATCTTTCAGCTTCGCTAAACATTTCAGCTTCTGCTTTTTATGGAAGCGGCGTCAATTTAACGAATGTAGCGGCTGGCGGCAGTATTGGAAATGTACAATATAATGGCGGTGGTCCTCTTGGCGGCTCAAATAATTTATCGTGGGACAACCCCAATAATCAACTTATTGTCAATGGAAATGTCTCTGGAAGTTATCTTAGTGCTAGCGCTGGTGTTGTGGCGGCAATTGGTGTTTTTGGTGATAACAAAACCACTGTTGATGCAACGCACATTTCAAGCTCAGTTAATATTTCTGGCTCAAAGGTGTATGCTGCCAATGGAGTTATAATTCCGCATGATTCTACAAAACTTGAGATCGGAATTGGTGGAGATTTTTATATCTCCCACAATACCAATACTGTTATGGCTGCTTCTAATGGTCATTTAACATTAGATGTAGAATCATCTTCCAAAAATTTAAGATTTGAAATGGGAGATGATGCAGGAGCAACTTCTGTGCAGTTTAGAAATAATAGCAGTAATACAGTTGCTAGTACTGATTCGCTTGGTATTATGGTTGGTAGTTCTTACGGTCTATTAGGCGTGGCATCAGGTTCTGTAAGCGTGAACGATGTTATTGTGGCTGTCGGATATAACAGCAATTTTGTGAAATTTTCTAAAGCTAGTCCCAACACATTAATTCATGGTCGTGGGCCTTTTTATGTGGCGGCGGAAGGTGCGTCTGACGGTGGTGCGCTTCGGGCGTTAAAATCAAAATTAGTAACAGGATTAAATACTTCCACTGCCACTAATGTGGGAGATGCTGTTTATTTAAGCGCGGCGACATCGGGTTCATATGTGTACACGGTTCCAAATCCCACAGCAGATGCTGCACACTTTTCTTTGCTTGTCAGAGTTGGAAGAGTTCTAAATATTCATGCTTCAACAGGAGCTATTATGTTAGATCCTCCTGACGGTAGTGAGCCATTAGTTGGCCAAGTTATTGCAGGTGGGGGAACTTCCACTCATGTAGATGGATTTGGGGCAGCTTTTTCTGGCTCTTCGGGTTCGTGCGCAGTATTAGCCACTGCCAATACTGACCCAGCGCCAGGGGATGATGATCAAATTAAATCAGCTAGGATACTTTCTGACGGTCGGTTAGAAATTACTCTCGATGATAGTTCAGGCACCCCTCTTCTTACCTACACTATTTTTGCATAAAATAACAGAAAACATTCTTTATTTGGGTAGAATGTAGTCGAGTAGATTTAAACTTCGATTTATAGTGTCTGCAGTAACTACTTAAAGATGTCGAGGGACTCATTATGTCAGATACAAATGGGTGGGAAACCTACTCAAAGTTAGTTTTGCAGCAATTAGAAACTTTGTCACATGGTATAGAAGGTCTTCGGGCTGAATTACAAGATATGAAGAATCAATTAACTGAACTAAAAGCCAAAGAAGATCGGGTTCAAGATTTAAAAGTTTGGAAAGAAAAAGTTGATGAAGTTGCTTCCCCCACACAACTTAAGACCGCTCTTGAAGATATTGAAGATCTTAAAGTGTATAAAACCAAGGCTGTAACTACCTTCATGGTTGTTCAATTCTTGATGGCCACGGCTTTGGCTTTTGCAAATTTCTTTTAATTGTTAATTTATGTGCTTAATGTAGCTTTTTTTGAATAGGCGAAGACACTTTTTAAGCTCTAGTTAAGAGCATGGGTGTACATTCTACCAACAAAGAACTTTTAAAACAAATTTTTAATCAACTGGCTGGAAAAACAGATAACGAAAAAGAGCCAATTCCCGAGATGGCGATTCGCGGTTGCGGTCATATATGGTGTTACGACCCAGCAGCCAGAATGGTTATTCGAATCGCGCGCGGAATAAAGTGTTATATATTAGATCCCACTCATGATGATTTAGGTAGAATAATGGTATACACAATCTCAAATGATGTTATACTTATTGAGGAAGATGAACTAATATACACAGGATTTGATTGATGTTTTTCGAATTTAGTCTTTTTTGGAAAATAGTCCTATTAATGTTATTATCGTGGGTATCATTTGGTATTTGGGGTTTTGAATTTACAGTGGTAACTCTTTTAACAGCGATTTTAGGCATGACACTTAAGAAAACTAGCTATCTTTAAGCGGCATATTGCTTTAAAGAGGCTAATTAGCTTTAGTCATGAGTAAAAATACCTCTAAACGTCTATCTTCTAGGCGCAGACGGCGCTATATCTTCCATGACAACATAGATCCATACGAGAAAGTATATTTAGTTTATTATTATAATACAGAAAATGTTATCTTAATGACTGATGGTCCTTTCAAAGATGAGACTAGTGCATCCGAAAAGATGCGTACGCTTCTTTTAAAGGGATATTGTGCCTGGATGGTCTCGTATAATGATTAATGATAAAATTTTTGGAGAAACATCAGCGAAGGACTTGTCAGTGGGCGATATTGTTGAATGGTCGCGGTGGAATTCAAAAGAAACTAGTTGGGATATGAATTATGGAATAATTACTAGTATAAGTAATGAAATTAGGTCTAACAGATTAGTGTCTATTTGTAGAGTAATGCCACTTAATGATACCACTCATGAATTAGAGTTTTTTACACTTAGTTTGCGACTTATTTCACCAACTGATAGAGATGAATACACCAATGACATCAAAAATTGACCATATAGCCATCTTAGTAGATGATTTAGACGTTGCCGAAGAGTGGTATACTGAAAAAATGGACGGATTGGTCACTTTTCGCGATGAAAAGTACACCCGCATACAAGTTGCCAACACAAACATCGCTTTAATCGATAAAAATCATTATTCTCACGCACATTTTGCCATTTTAATCGAAAATAAGGAAGATCTACCAATAGATCAAGGTATGGTAGTACATCATCGCGATGGAACTATAGGAGTTTATGTCGAAGACCCATTTGGCAACTATTTAGAGTATATTTGGTATTCTCCAGAGCAAAAAGAGGTATTTTTGGATGATTGACGTTATAAAACCGCTAATTAAGCAGTTTTTGCCGTTTGCGCAAGAAAGAATGGGCTTTGACAAGCCTCCCAGGCTGTTTGTACGTCGAGATGAACAAAATGCGCAAAATCCACTTGGAAAAACAGCATATTATGACCCAAGTGCCCATTCAGTTACATTATATATTACTGGAAGGCATCCAAAAGACGTTATGCGGTCGTTATCGCATGAATTAGTGCATCATACCCAAAATTGCAATGGAGAGTTCGATAATGTCGGTGAAATGGGCGATGGCTATGCTCAAAACGACGCGCATCTTCGCGAAATGGAACGACAAGCATATGAAATTGGAAATTTATGCTTTCGAGATTGGGAAGACAGCATTAAACACACTATTTATTTTGAACATCTACAAAAAGGAGTAGAAAAAGTTATGTCAACAAAAAATTGGAAAAACGGAGAGCTTAAAAGCCTCCTTAGCGAAGCTTGGGGATTCAAGATGGATCTCAGCAAGTTAAATGAGGAATATACGGGTTCGGGCGACGACCATATGGGCGATGATACCACAGAAGCCGAAGAAGAGACCAAAGGCGAAAACGACCCAGTGACCGAAGGAGAATTAGACGAAATGGGCGGCTGTGCAGACCATGGTCCCGAAGACGAAGTTGTCGTGATGCAGAGTGCAGACGAAGAAGGCCCAGACGATCCCAACGCTATTGTTGACGAGCTTGGCGACTTGGTTGCTAGACTTTCGGCGGCTCTCGGCGGTGCTATGGGGCCAGAGGGCGAAGAGGAAGAGATGGTCGTTGACGTTGATATGATGCAAGAACGCATCAAGAAGGCTCTCAAAAAAGCTCTTAAAGAAACTGGAGCTAAAAAAACTGGTTCTTCTAAAGATGACGATTCCAAGACCCATCCAGGTGAGGAAGATTATACCACCAAGAAAGGTGAAAAGCTTAAGCACAGTGGTAAAGGACGTGGAGAAAAAGAAGGCGATGAAGCCTATATCAACGAAGATAGTGGCGAAGAAGAAGGAATGCACTATAAAGATGACGCTGAACACGATGATAAACGTTTGGACGACATGCGTGACTTAGTTCGCAAACTCGAAGATCATATTCGCGCTTTAGAGGGCGATAGAGATTATGATGATGAACACATTGAAGAGCGTCGTGGAAGAGGGCGCAATGGACCTAGTATTCGAGGACCAGCCGATCCAAGACTTCGCGAGGCTATCAGAAAAGCTCTCAAAGCTTCTATTGTCAAGAAAAAGAAATAAGGGGATATTTTTATGTCCTTAGAAAAGGATTGGCGCCGTTATCTGATTAATGAAGAGGTTGAAAGAGATATATTTATGTATATTCAGTCTCTTCAAGAAATCATTACGCAATTTAAACCAAGAAGCATGGCTGAAAAGCGTAGAATGGCTATGGCTGAACAACAGTTGAAGGAAGTCCGCAAACATGCTCGTCGCATGGAAAATAGAGTATCTTTATTAGAAGAGAAGCTTAATATTCTCGAAGAAGCTCTTAACGAGAACGAGGAAAAGTAAATGGGTGGTGCAGCAGGACATATGGCGCACCCGTTTGACCTCCCGTGGGTCAATTCGGGTTCTGATCTCTTAGATTTCTTTGATCGTGCCAAAAAATTCGTAGAAAAGAAAGGAGCGGGCGCTGTCAAGATTGACGGCGTTAATGTTTCGTTTAAAGTCGTCGGTGATGACGATGTAAAACAGTTTGCCGTCGATAGAGGATCTTTAAAGCCTATTGATATTGAAGGTATTACCATGAGGCGTGTTGATGACCGATTTCCAGAAGGTCATGGTATGCGTCCAGCAATCAAAGCTCTTTTGGGTATTCTAAACAGCGCAATTGATGAAATTAGACCAGAATTAGAACAATTAGGCATGTGGGAAGATCCTTCTCGCTTTTTAAACACTGAATATGTCGCAGGAACAACAAATGTTACTCAATATGATGAAAATTTCCTTGCAATTCATGGTTTAAATCAATTTTATCATAGGATTGGTAAATCTGGTGCTAGCAGGGGCAATGAAAGACCTGGAATACAAAGACCTGAAGGGGTAAAGGCAGCAAGTGTCGAAGTTCCCTATGAATCATCTATTATGGATAGTTTAGTAGAAAAACTACAACCATTTGCAGAACAATATGGCTTTAAGGTCTATTCTTCAGTTCCCACAGAGAGATTAGCTGATATTGACATTGATTACAGCACTGTGCTCTCGGAACCATTTACAGTTCGCATTTCTGATGATCGAGAGATCACTAAAACTCTCGGAGAGTGGTTACAAGAAGCTTCTAACCCCCGTTACAAAACTATCAAGTTAAAAGATGGGAAACGAACGCACCCTCTTCATAAACAACTTTACATGAATATTCTCAATCAGTCTGCGCCGATTGTAGATTTAATTGAAGACACGGACGCCGAGGCTGCCATATACGGTGCTGTATTTATGCATGCTACCCGAGTACTCGGAAATCAAATTTTGCAAGGCTTAACAAGCCCTATGGGCGATGTAATGGGACATGAGGGGGTTGTTCTGCGCCATGATAAGCTGTTTGGGCCCAATCCTGTCAAAGTTACAGGTGAATTTATCGTTGGCAACATGGGTGGCGGATTCGGACAAGTCAATGAACAAGAAGACGACGAAAGTGTCGAATTAGATATTATTGATAGTGATACAGTGGATGCTACCCCTGCTGCAGCACCGAATGTTCGAATTGCCGTAGTTCCAGGCGCATTTAAGCCGCCTCATAGGGGACACCTTGCAATGGTCGAGCAATATGCGGCAGATAATGAACAAGTTAAGGTTCTCATCTCCAATCCGCTCAAAAAACAGAGAACACTTGCTGATGGCACAGTTATAAGCGCCCAGCACGCTCTTAATATGTGGAAATCTTTAGCTGGGCATTTAGATAATGTGGATATCGAAGTTTCAACGGCTGCATCTCCCATGACCGCCGCATATGAATTTGTTGGTGATGAGGGTCCACTTAATGCGGGTGATGTAGTTTCTCTTGGTGCCAGTAAAAAAGGCGGCGACTGGAGAAGATGGACAGGCGCCCAAAAATACGTAAAAGATGGCGTCGAACTTCTTGAGCCACAAATGACCGCTGTAGAGCCTTCTATCCATTCGCCTGAATACATGGCATTATTAGAAAACACCGATTTATATGAAGATATGCCGAGTGTCAGAGATGCCAAGAAAGATCCGAGACAATTCCACGCTTCCGATATGCGATATCTTTTAGGAATTGCTAAAGAGAACGAGGAAGCCGTAGAACTGCTTGAAGATTTTGCGGGCGATGAAGGTACTGTAATGGAATTTCTGTCCATTCTCGGTATCGACACGGGTCTTAATGAGCCTTTGGAAGAGATATCAGCTATGTCTGGTGGTGCAGTCGCTGGCGGTGTGCAGCCTGGGAAGCGCGATGGCCCTTTAGCTGGGCGCTCCCGTTCTATACGGGGTAAGCGCAAAAAGAAAACCACAAACGAAAATATCGATATGAGTTTAGTTATGGAAGTGTATGAACTACTTATTGAAAGAGGCATTAAATTATGAATTTTAAAGAAGAAAAAGAGCTTAGATCTAGTATAAGATCATTAATCCGCTATGTCAAGACAAAAAGATTGAATGAAGAAGGTGAATTGCGTCAAATTATTAACTCTTTGTTTGAGTACGAATTGAAAACTCTCAATGAGCGACAAACTGCCGACGTGGATCCGACTCCTAATAAATCTACTGGAATTAATGTTCTTGAAGAACTTCTAAAAAAGATTGTTCCTGTTTTGGAAGATGATTTCAAATCAATGACAACTGATCCCGAGCAGCGCAAGTCTTTCCGTGCTCATATTGTACAGGCTATTATTGATACATTAACACCAGTTGATGCGAACACTAAAGCTGGTGATATGGAAGCTGCAGAAAATGCCTTAGAAGAAGAAATTGATATTCAAATTACTGATGACGAGACATCCACCATCGATGACGAAAAATTTATCGATATTCGAACAGATGCCGAAAAGTCTGCAGATGAAGAGCCTGAAGATCCACGTGAAGACTTTGGAATCGAAGGTGCCGACGAAACAGGGCGCAACATTGCATACTCAACATTTAAGAAAATTGAAAGCAATATCATTGATTCGTATGAGTTACTCTCGAATCCTGAAGATCAAGAACTCTTCTATGATTACTTGATTGCTAATGTTAAATTATATTTTGATAAATTCGAAACCGAGCTTGCTGGTTCTGTGGAAGAGCCTACAAACCAAGCATATGATATGGCGAAAGACCAAGAACAAACTGATTTAAGTGAACCTACAGCGGATGAAGTTGAATTAGGTCTTTAATTTTTTTAAAAAAGTACTTGACAAGAATTACCGCCATCGTTATAATGAGTTATGACGGTTTTTGAAAGTTAAATGAAAGTAGATAAAAGATCAACTACTAGTAATAAAAGCATTATTAATAAACTAACACATGAAGGTGTTGTTAGCAATGATCTTCTAGTATTAATTAATAATCTAACATTAGAAGACTTGATAGCTCTGAAATTAGAGCTTTCTTGTTCTCATGTGAAAAATAGACTTTATGGCCTTGACATATGGCATAATGCATGTTATATTGTAAGAGAAGCTTTGTTAAAGTTTGCTATTTCAGTAAGCTCTTCAAAGAAGGATGCTGCAAGGTTCTTGGGTTTAAATTATTTAGAATTCAAAATCCAGCATGATAAATTTGATATTGATAGTTTTTTTGATGAAAAGGAGATGTAAATGATGTCAATTGGTAAAACTGTATATAACGTTAGTAATGTAGATATGATATCTTTTGGTACTGTGGTATCAGAAAAGATGGAAGATGGGTGGAAGTGGTATCGTGTCAGTTGGTCTGATTTGAAACCTTCAAATCCATATAATAAACCTAATTATAATCCAGAAACTGGTTGGTTTAGGTGTGATACACTCAGATTTTTTAATCCTAGTGATTTGATTGCAAGAATTAGAGCCATCAGTAGATAAATGTGGAAAGTATATAAAGCTAATCACTATGTTCAGGAAATTTTAATAAGTCAACATAGGAATGAACAAAAAGCGCTTGAATCTGCAAAACAAAATATTGATTTTACCTATACAGTACGTAATGAAAGAAAAAACGAAATTGTAATTTGGTTAGAAAATAAAGAAAGAATGCCAGTTGGTATAATAGTTAAGAATACGGGGGCGTAAGGGCTTCGACAGGGTAAGGAGAGAAGAGAGTGCAAGTGGGTTAGATACGACCCTAACAGTTCAAAAAACATAGTTGCAAATAACAACAATCATTACGAAGCAGCCCGTTTAGCGGCTTAATCGTGGAGGCTGATTAGAGCCTTCTATCCAATCTAATCAACACAACAGACAAGTTGTAAAAATCAAACCATCTATTGCGACAGGACGGTAAGCAGTAGATCATAGCCGTCTATCTTTGTCAGTTTGTGATAGTAAATTGACTAAACTTGTGAATGACTTGACTTTTGAGATATCTTGGACGCGGGTTCAACTCCCGCCGCCTCCACCATTTAAAAGAGGAAATAAAATTAATAATATGAATGTTAGTGTGAAAGTGTGTGACTTTTGTGATACGTGTGTTTATGAAGGTGAGTACGAAATTCAAAACAATGAAGTAAAATGTATCATGTGTATTGAAGAAGAAGAGGAAAAACATGAAGTATCAAGTGGACGAATGGGTGATATACGACCCATGGAAGGACAAGCCAGGACTAAGTAATCCACAACGCGCTGTTATTCTTTATGTATATGATAAGTTAGAACGCAAAAAGTACATGTACGATTATGAGATTTATGTTGATTCGGCCAAGGGTCGATATGTAAAAGTTCGCGAGGGTGACTTATATCCCTATGAACCACAAAACTAACAATAAACTACTTATTAAGTCGCGAGGTACCATGAGTGTTGGACTGGACAATATTTATATTATGCATAACATTATCCTTCTGTTTTTCAATTTTGTTGGCTTACGTAGCTGATTTTATTAAATTTGTGAGAGAGAAAAAGAAAGAGGAAAGACTTCAAACTTTGAATGATACAGTTGATAGTATTTTGGCTTATAAAAAAGAAGTAGACATGAGTAACGTTGTGATCGATTTAAAAGATACTGACTACACATCTCACGACGATAAAGTGTATAATATAAAAGACTATAATAGATTAAAACCAATAACGCCAGAAGAAATAAGTGACGCGTTTTTAGATGATTTGTCTTCTCGGAGATTAATATATTCAGACGAAATAAGAATGTGGATTCCAGAAGATAAAAAAAAGAGGTAACATTTGGTTAACGGTCAGCACATAACTAAATTAATGCTTTACATTTGCGCCACGGTGGTTATAATATTTACTGTTAAGTCTTGTGAGGTAACACCAGATATTATGAAAGAATGTCAGACTACATGCCGCGATTTAGGAAATCGAGTAGTTGAAGTCACCAGCAGAAAATGTATATGTTCTGGGGGAGGTATTTCCACAGATTCTTCACAAGGTATTTGGGTATTACCCGGGAAGTAAGATGAACGCAGCAAACACTATGGTGCTTTTTGATGTTGATGGCACTTTGACGGAAGCTCGAAAGCCAATTACGATGCCTGTTATTATCGCACTGCGCGAATTATGCCGCCATGCAGAGATTGGTTTTTTAACAGGCAGCGGCATGGAATATGTCAAAGAACAATTGTGGCCCGCTTTTAATGATTCTGTAATAAAGAACAATTGCCACATACTACCATTAAATGGTACAGAATACGCAATTCCCACCAGTGGTGAAGTTGTAGATTTTCAATTTATTCATCGCGCATCTATGATTGATGAAATAGGTGACGTCAAGTTTAGAGAATTGATGGGGCATTTGTGCAAATTGCAATCTGATGTGGTCCACGAAGTCGATATTCCATTATCTGGCGAATTTATACAGAATCGCAAATCTATGATTAATTGGTGCCCAATCGGCAGAAATGCTAGCCCCTCACAGAGAGAGCAATTTAAAGCCTTAGATAAGTTATATGGAATTAGAAATAAATATTTGCAATTATTGCGTGATGTAATAACCAGATTTGATATAGATGTGACCGTCAAATTAGGCGGAAACACTTCATTTGATATTTTTCCTCCTGGTTGGGATAAAACATATGCCCTCCGTCACTTTAATAAGCATGAGTGGGATTTTTGGTTTGTTGGTGATCGATGCGGAATCGATGGCAATGATTACGAGATTTTTAATTTACTTAAACCGAAGGGTCGCGCTTGGGAAACTGGCGGCCCTGAAGAAACAGTAGAGATTATTGATATTTATATATTAGAAGAATTGCAATATAGGAGATAAATAATGACAATTCATACATGCATGTTTGATGATGAACACAAGGAGGACGATGAAGAAAAGCCTCCAACAGTAATGGTTTCTGGCGGCTTTGACCCCGTTCATGCTGGGCATATTCGCATGATTCGACATGCTGCTCAATATGGCGATGTAATTGTAGTAGCCAATTCGGATGATTGGCTTTTTAGAAAAAAGGGGTTCGTATTTATGGAATATCCCCGCCGAGTCGAAATTTTGAATGCCATTAAGGGCGTTATTCTAGTCGATTCAGTTGATGATGCTGATGGTACTGTTTGCGAAGCTATTCGACGGTTGAGACCAACCTACTTTGCTAATGGTGGAGACAGAGGAAAATCAAATACACCAGAACAACATATGTGTGAAGAAATAGGTGTTAAATTATTATGGGGTATAGGTGGTGAAGAAAAATTACAAAGTTCTTCTGAGTTGACAAAAAGAGGGCGAGATTTTGAGGTACCACCGATTCGCGCCGCGAGTAAAACATCTGAAAAATAGCCCTTAATGGTAATATAAATATATTTAAGTTATGAAGGCTCTCAAGCTAGATTCATCATTTAGACCTATTGAAGTGATAGATGCTTTGGAAGCATTGGTATTATGTATAGTTGGAAAAGCAAGAGCGATAGAGATATATGGACAAAAAATTAGATCCGCAACTCGTTCTTTTGATCTTCCTGCTGTTATTGTTTTAAATCGATACGTTAAATTTCGTTTATCGGTTGTTTCGCCAAATCGTATCAATGTATTATCGCGCGACAACAATAGGTGTCAGTACTGTGCTAAAACTTTTCCAGAAAGAGAATTAACATTAGATCATATAATTCCAAAGAGCCGAGGCGGTGGTAATACATGGACAAACTTGGTCGCCGCGTGTAAAAAATGTAATCAGAAGAAAGGTGCCAAAACACCACAAGAAGCAAATATGATTCCGATTAGAGAACCTAAAATACCTAAATTATCAATATTAAGACATCTGACAGACTCACAAATTAGCGAATTATGGCAAGATTATTTGTGGGAAGCAAAAAGTATTTGACACTTTTAGCATTATAGGTTAATATAAATATATTCCTCCTTAGCTCAGTTGGTTAGAGCATCTGACTGTTAATCAGAGTGTCGCTGGTTCGAATCCAGCAGGAGGAGCCATCACAGAGAGAGATATGTGGAAGCTATTTTTTAAAAAAAAGGAGAAATCAATGGCAGCAACAAATGAAAGCAAGAATTCAATTCAATTGAAGAAGACTATCGCTAAACAGGGCGATAGTTTGAATAGGGCACTCAATCGTATTAGCGCTCTTACAGATGAAATTTCGTCGCTTCGAAATGAATTGAAGAAATTTAAGCAAGACGTCGCAAGCGATGTAAAATATTTAACTGAAAAGGTGGGTGGATAAAGTGTACGTTAATAAAATTAAAGATTTGAATTTAGGTGCTGATGCCATCGTTACTTTAACCTATAGTGACGGCACAGATGTATTCGTGCATAACGAAACTGCAGTAGACACTGCAATTGCCGAGACAGATGTTATTACTGAATTTGCCAGCTTGGTAGTGACACCAGGATTGCAAGCAGAGGTGCCCTATGTTGGGCCAGTTCTTGAAACCATGCGCAGTGAAGGATATCTTGACGATTACGAGCGCGGAAGTTTTGAGTTTGAACAATATATCGCGGACACTTTGCGTGATAATTTTTATGATCAAGAGTTTATCGATAGTTCGGTTAAACAGTATGACTATAAACGTGGTTTTTGTACTTTAGAGACCACGGTGACAGTCCCCGTGCAGAATTTTATTGAAGCATCTCCTTATGTGGGAGGGTGGAAAGTCTCTGTACAAACTAATAATGGTACACTAACTCTCGACTGATTCTGCTGTATCGTCGGAATTAAAATTAACGGTAGGTGGCTGCCGATCCAAACGTAGGCAGGGGTTTTTCGGTTTTCCTAGTTCGCGACAAAAAACCGATTTTATATTTTGTTCTATGTAATACATGGTTGAAAATATTTGGGATGGTTGCGTTTTATTATTAGTGGGTATATTATTCGGTATTTTATTATTTAAAATAGTATTGCTCCCCGAGGGAGCTAATGTGTTTGAAATAAATAAAAATGTTGTCCATCACCCGCCGCTTTAGCTCAGTTGGCAGAGCAACGGTTTTGTAA
>TARA_R100000664_G_scaffold15596_3_pt1 | contig 15498 bp, 20 predicted proteins | sample TARA_R100000664 | Tara Oceans TARA_R100000664 (sample SAMEA2622705) | marine metagenome | biome: marine biome (ENVO:00000447); feature: deep chlorophyll maximum layer (ENVO:xxxxxxxx); material: "saline water (ENVO:00002010), including plankton (ENVO:xxxxxxxx)" | depth 115 m | reverse complement strand
TTAAATGGCAAGTATGGTGAAGGCACGTCTAGTGAATTAGAATTTCTGGCTAATACTACAGTAAAATTAGGTCGTGTAGACTATGAAGAAGACATAAGATATTACAAAGCTATTGTTGAAAACTTAAAACAAGAAAAAGGAATTGAGTGATATTTTTTTTAACTTTGGAAAATGAGAAAACCAATATATGCGAGTAATGAACACGAAATAATTATAAAAGCATATATTTTAATGTTAAAAGAATTTGTTAAAGACATATCTACAAAAAGACGTTGGCAACACTACTTAGAAGTTATGGATATAATAATTGAATATCACAATAATTATGGTCAAGGTGTTAAAGAAAATAATTGGTATGATTGGGTAATGATATTACCACTTAATCTGTCTGTAATGACTAACGGTTTTTTTGCAGGAATAGTTACAAAAGGTAACGCTAATATTGTTAGGTCGTATAAAGTGGTATTGAACGAAATGCTACAAGATGTAATAGATAAAATAGAAAAACTAGAACCTGTAAATGAATAAGATATATTTAATTATTGGTGATTTAACAGATAAGTTTAAAGAAATGTGTTATGGACTTACTACTAATAAAAACGATATAGAAAATGCAGTACAAGAATTGATGTTATATTTTTTACAAATGAACCCTGATACATTAAAAGGTATATATGAAAAAGACGGTAAAGAAGGAATAATACGGTATGGTGCAGTAGTGTTAAGAAGGGCGTTGTGTAGTCCAAGAAGTCCATTCTATTATAAGTATAAAAAGTATTATACACACGTAGATAGGTATGTAACAGATTCTACGTATATTGATAAAGAAATGTATACAGTACCAAGCTATAACAACATTAGTAATTTACCAAACCCTGTAGAACCAAACCAATGGGTTAAGTTAGAAAAAATAGATAAGGAGTTAGACAAAATGTATTGGTATGACCAAAAGGTGTTTGAACTTTATTATTATGAAGGTAACACCCTAGACAGTTTAGCTAAGAAAACAGGTATAAGCAGAAACAGTCTTTTTACTACAATACATAAGGTTAAAGATATTTTAAAAGAAGAACTAGTAAATGAAGCTGAATAAATTTTTTACTAGTAAAGAAGTATATGAAGAACGTTTAGCTATATGTAAAAAGTGTGTATATTATTTTAAGTTAACAGGCACTTGCAAAGTGTGTAAATGTTTTATGAAGATAAAAGCAAAAATTGCGCCAATGTCGTGTCCACAAAAGTTTTGGAATAAAACGACAGAAATAGAAATACCTGAAGGAGTACCACAAGACTTAATAGATGAAATAATAACACTATGGCCTGACTTAAAAACAGGTAGGGCAAAAGATGTAACAGCTAAAAAGAAAATGATTGAAATATATAACACATTAACAGGTAGCAACTACAACCCAACTACAAATTGTGGTTCTTGTATATCTACTTGTTATGATGCAGTTAAAAAAGTATACCATAAATATAAATAAATATGATACTAAACATTATTATAGCAATAGTTTTTTATATAGTAGGCAGGGTAATAGGATATAGTAAAGGCAAAGATCAATATAAGATATATAAGAATATTATTGAACAACAAGAACTAAAAGCAAAACCAAGATCACTATATGAAAATACTGTAAGCGGTGCATTGCATAATGACAGATTAGATGATAACATTTAGTTATAAATCAATACCATCAATTATGATAAAATTCCAATGTAATAAATGCGGCAAAACTAAAGATTTAATGAAGGCAACGTTAAAAGAAATAGACGGTAAAATTAGAACCGTTGAAGCATTATGCGAATGCGGTGAATATATGCAAGAAGTTTCAAAAGATTTTAATGGTTTTCCAAGTCTAATAAGAACCGAACCAACATTAAAAAAAAAGCGTAGTATGATAATTGATGAAGCTAAAGAAAAAATATGTGGTACGCATATTATAGAAAAACCTAAGTAATGAAATTTGTGATTAATGATAGTAAAGATAAAAGAAGTCTTATTAATTACTTAAAAGAACTTGGTAACGATTACATAGTTGACGTAAAGAAAAAAAGAAACACAAGAAGTAATATGCAAAATAACTATTATTGGAAATGTATTGTACAAGAACTGTCAGATGAATTAGGTTATTTTCCAGATGAAATGCACGATATATTACGTGCTAAGTTTTTAAATGAATGGCAAATGATAGATGTAAACGATAAAAAGATAGGTGTTAATAAAATAGGTAGTACAACAGCTTTAAACACTAAAGACTTTGAAGTGTATACAGAACAAATAAGAATATGGGCGTTGTCTGATCTAGGTATACGTTTAATGCTACCAAATGAATACGAATAATTTCTATTATATATTATGGAAAACGAACAAAAACGAACACAAGTCAGCAAAGCAACTTTTATAGAAGCACTAGAAGTATCACTAGGTATTGTTACTGAAGCGTGTAATAAGACAGGGTTAAGCAGAACACAACACTATAAATGGTACAAAGAAGATGAAGACTATAAAGCAAAAGTAGATAGTATTGAAAACAAATTTATAGACTTTGCAGAAACACACCTAAAAAAGCAAATAGAAAATGGTAGCACACAAGCAACTACATTCTTTTTACGAACACGTGGGCGTAAGCGTGGATATAATGAAAAACAAGAAATTGATTTAACGTCAGGTGACGAAAGAATAAAAATCAATATTAACCTTGCAGATTAGCCCTGAATTTACAAATACGCAAAAACAAGCGTTTAAATACTTATTAGATAATAAGACTAAAGAAGTGTTATTTGGCGGTTCAGCAGGTGGTGGCAAATCTTGGTTAGGTACAAGTTACATTACGATTATGTGTTTACAATATCCTAAGACTAGGTACTTAATGGGCAGGAGTAAATTGGATGCACTAAAGAAAACAACACTAAATACTTTTTTTGAAGTGTGTACTGCCTGGGGTCTAAAAGCTATACGTGATTATACGTTTAATGGTTCTACAAATGTGATAACATTTTACAATGGTTCAGAAATAATACTAAAAGATTTATTCTTATATCCAAGTGATAGGAACTTTGACAGTTTAGGTTCTTTAGAATTAACAGGTGCTTTTATTGATGAATGTAACCAAATAACTGAAAAAGCAAAGAACGTAGTAGCGTCTAGGTTGCGTTATAAATTAGATGAAAATAATCTAATACCTAAATTGTTAATGACTTGTAACCCTGCAAAGAATTGGGTGTATACTGAATACTACAGACCTGCAAAAGACAAAACTATAAAACCGTACAGAAAGTTTGTACAAAGTTTAGTGACAGATAACAAATATATTAGTAAACATTATGAACGTCAATTATTTGAATTAGATGAATTAAGTAAACAAAGGTTATTATATGGTAATTGGGAATATGACGCAACTGACGATAGTCTAGTTGATTATAATGCTATTGTCAATCTATTTAACAGTAAAGGTGTTGGTGGTGAAAAATACATAAGCTGTGATGTGGCGCGTTTTGGTAGTGATAAGACGGTAATAATGTATTGGGAAGGGTTACACCTTAGACAGATACAAACATTGCTTAAATCGGCTGTAAATGATGTTGTAGACAATATACGAAAATTACAACAACAAAACCAAGTGCCACTTAGAAACATAATTGTGGACAGTGACGGTGTTGGAGGGGGTGTTACTGACTATTTGCGTTCGCAATCATTTCAGGCTAATGCTAGACCCTTAAAAAAAGAGAACTATCAAAACTTAAAAACACAATGTTATTATAAATTAGCAGACTTAATTAATAAAGGACAAATAGGTATTAGTTGTTCAGATGTAAATGTTAAGAACTGTATAATTGAAGAGTGTGAACAAATAAGAACTAAGGACGCTGACAAAGACAATAAACTACAAATACTTTCTAAAGATACGGTCAAAGCTATTATAGGCAGATCACCTGACTATGCAGACGCTTTAGCTATGCGTTGTTATTATGAAGTAGACAGTAATTTTGGTAAGTATTTTGTACAATAAAAAAAGGGGCGGCATCTAGCCAACCCCAAGAATATTATGAAAACACGCGCAAACATACACATTTTAAACGAATTTTAAACGAAATATTAACTTTTTCTATTATATTATTATGAAAGTGAAAATTAGAAAGGATGGGAAGGTGAAAACCTTTAAAGCAATAAAAACCTGGTCAGATGTGACTTTAGAAACTTGGGGTCAATTAGTAGGATTACACAAAGGCTCAAAGACCAAAGAAGCATTAGAAACCATTGCAATATTATCGGATATTCCAAAACATTTAATTAAAGAATTGGGTATTCAAGATGTAGCATTAATATTAAAAAATATATCAATACTACAAGAAAATGCAAAGCAAGGGTTTCACAGGATTGTAAAATTAAATGGAGTTGAATATGGTTTTCATCCTAAATTAGAAGACATAACACTTGGTGAATGGGCAGATATAGAAACATATTTAGAGGGCGGTCTAGACAACAACTTACCTGATATTATGGCAATCCTATATAGACCCATTAAGGAAAAGAAAAACAAGAGGTACACCATTGAAGCTTATGATGGTGAAATAGCCATAAGGGCAGAAGAAATGAAAAAGATGAAAGCAGAAGAAGTGCAAGGGGCGCTGGTTTTTTTTTACAATTTAGGAAAAAAACTATTGGAGATTTTGCCATTGTCTTTGATGGAACAGATGGAGATAATGAGGAAAAAGGTCGAGCAAAGACAGACGAAAACTTCGCGTCTAGATGGGGTTGGTTTGGCATAATGTATAGATTGACAAACGGTGAAATAGTAAATTTGGACAGGATAACACGGTTGCCTTTATTAGAATGTTTAACCTGGTTATCTTACGAAACAGAATTAAGTGAAAGTAAATCAGTAAAATATAAAAATATTACAAAATGAGTATAGATGCACAACAGTATAAAACCTACAATAATGTAATTGATACTATAAAATGTATTGGTGATAATCACTTACAAATATTTGCAGTTACTACAGGTGACATTTGGCAAATAGACTTAGAAAAAAATACAAAATATCCATTAATGCACATTAACCCTGTTAGTGTAGTTGCATCACCAAGTATGCTGACTATGAACTTTCAGATATTTATAATGGACTTAGTAGAACCTGATTTGGCTAATGAACAAGAAGTACAATCAGATACATTGCAAATTGCTACAGATATAATATCATTATTTATGCACTCAGAAACATTATACCAAACATCAACAACAGTAGGTCAGCAAGCAAGATATTTTACAGAAGAAAATGGCAGTTTTACTTTAGAACCATTTCAAGAACGTTTTGATAACGTCTTATGTGGTTGGGTGTTTACATTACCTGTACAAGTTCAAAACCTTTACGATACTTGTAATACACCATTTACAAATGGAGAAATATGTTTAAAATAAAAATAGGAAAAATAATAATACAATTAATACCACCAAAAATAATATATAAAATAAAATAATATGGCAACTTTAACAACAACAATTAATGAAGCAGTAACACTAAACGGTACACGTTTTGGTTCAACTATATCACAAACAATAACAGACATAAGCAATGTTAGTACAGGTGTAACGTCAGTTTCAGCATCAAGTGAAGCAACACTATTAACTTTTGGCGCAGCTACTGCAGGGTCTACAGTAATAGCAACAGAAACAAAATACATAAGAATAACAAACTTAGATACTACAAATTATATTGCATTAAGAATACAACTTAATAATAATGCAGAATTTATGTATAAGGTAACAGCAGGTAATACCTTTATATTAAATAAATCAGATGCAGCAGCAGATGCAGATGGTTCAGCAATTACAGTAAGTTGGGAAGCATTAAAAACTATAAAAGCACAAGCAGATACCGCAAGTGTTAATGTAGAAACGTTTGTAGCTACTACTTCATAAAATGGAATATACACAAGCTGTAGAAAGATATTTTGAGTCATTAGGTCGTGAAATTGTAAAACGTGCTAAAAGAAATTTGAAAGACAAAAAAGGTGAAACAAGTTTATCTCGAAGTATTAAATTTAAGTTAAAAGAGATACGAGGGTCTTATGAACTTCAATTTTTTATGGATGCTTATGGTAATTTTGTAGACAAGGGTGTGAGGGGTGCAGGTGGCATAATAAAATCAGGTGAAAATAAAGGCAATTGGGGTGGTAAAAGATTTTATAAAACATATAAAGGAAAAAAAAGACAAAGCCCCTATATATTCGGTAGTCGTAAAAGCAGGGGTGGTAGTATATACAAAGGTATTGAAGATTTCATAAAGAAAAAAGGAATCAAAGGACGTGATAAAAAAGGCAGGTTTATAACGAACAAGTCTTTAATGTTTGCAATGACTAAAGTGTTATGGATAAAAGGAATACACGGCATTAGCTTTTTTCAAAAAGCATTACAGTTTGGGGTTTCAACAATGCCTGAAGACCTTGGGGCTGCAATAAAAAAAGATATAATTGATAATTTAACAAGAGAATAAAAATGTTAGTAGAAAAACAAAGACCATTATATGCATTAAATGCAGCAGAAAGTAAAATCATATTTGCTTGTGAAGATAATGATGCTATATTAAATAACTTCAAAGTACATTATGAAGTATTAATCGAAGTAAAAGTATTTAACAATACAGCAGCAGGTGCAGCGTTTACAGAGTTTTCAGGTAGGTTTAAAGCACAACCAAATGCAGCAGGGGTTGGTATATTCGACTTAAGTCCTGTAATAAAGAATTATGTTAACCCTGATTACAACGGTGGTGAAGTATCACCAAATATTGGTTCAGGTTATTTTTCACAATATAAAGGCACAGACTATTCAGAAAACACACCACACCCTATACACTTAATTGACAAGTATTCTACAAGTCGTAAGGCAGTAAGGTTTGTTGAGGTTACATATTTTAGTTATGGTGCAACTACAGCAACAGGCCCTGTTACATTATTAGACCAAGAAAGTTCACACACAGGTGAAGACAGTTTATATGTTATATTTAATGGATATTTAACAAGACGTGATATTTTAAATCTAGAAAATCACGACTATGGTTATGACTTTGCTGCACAATCAAATGTGATATTAAGCACAGCAGGTACAGCTAAATTTTTAACTAATGCACCAACAACACAATATGTTACTACTGACGATTATGGTACATTAAGTTTTTTAACTAAAACAACAGGCAATAGTTCAGACCCTAACCAAGGTATGATGCTAACAAAAATTAGAGTTAGTATGTTTAACGCTGCAGGTTCAGGTCTTGTGTCTTTTGACGTGGATTGTGAAAAAGCAAATGGTGGTTTAAAAAACAAATGGTATGAAGTTGAAAGTTACTTACAATATGTAGCTTGTTCACCTGCTAACTTTAAAGGGTGGTCATCACCTTGGAATAGTAATATTGGTAATACGTCATATTATACAGTACGTGGTTATAGTGGTGCAACAACAATAACACAAGAATATAGATTTGATATAATTTGTGAAGACGTAAAAGGATATGAATCAATTAGATTAACGTGGTTAAATAAATATGGTACTTGGGATTATTATACATTTACTAAAAAATCAACAAAGACTATTACAAGACAATCCAAAACATATCAACAACTTGCAGGTACTTGGAACGAAGATTATTTTCAGCAATTCGGTTATGACGGTGGTAAAAAGAATTTTGTTGTAAATACAAAAGAAAACTTTACAATAAATACAAGATTTTTAAGTGAAGATGAAGCGGTGTGGTTTGAAGAACTAATGAACAGCCCAGAGGTTTATATATTAAACGGTTATCAAACTGATACACCTGCTACAGTAACAAACAGATATGTAGAGCCTGTATTATTAACTACATCAAGTTACGTTAAGAAAACAAAAGCAAATGACAAGTTAATACAATACAGTTTTAATGTAGAACGAAATACAACTAACAGAACACAAGGCATATAATGAGTGTACAATTAATATTAAATCGTCAAGGACAATATAGTGGTTACATACCTACAGGTGCAACAACGGTTGTAACAGGTAATGCAGGTTCAACAGAATATGTAGGTGACCCTAGTTTTTTAGGTAGTGGTGGTATATCACCGTGGAACAACTTTGGTTCTACATCTATACCAGGGTCATTAGTTATAACTACAAATCATATACCAGGTGCTTGGCAGGGTTTCTATACTCAAACAGGCGGTGGTTTTAAAACAGTAGCCCAACCTTCAGCTAGTTCAACAGGTGTAAGACTTCACGAACCAAGCACATCTGCAGGTTTTGCAGGTTATTCAGGAATGTCGCAAATAGTAAATGGATTACAACCAGGCACAGCATATAGAATGCAAGTTGAAGTTTCAAACTTTCCTGCATCTGCAACATATAGTCAATCATTACGGTTACCAGGGTTTGGTGGTGACTTTCAATTACCTAATGGAATGTGGGTACAAAAACTTGGTTCAACAGCATCAGGTATTACAGCAGCATCCACAACTATTTGGACTTCTTCAGGTGGTTGGTCTTCAAGTTGGACACAAATAAGTGCAACAGAAGCATATATAGATTTTACTGTATTTACTGCAGTAGGTGGTTATACTTTCAACCCAAACCAATTATTATATTTAGAATTTTACAGCCCAAATCAAGGCACAGGTGATTATCTTGGTATCAGAAAATTTAGCATACGTGAAGCACCTGAAACTATAATAACAACTGAAGTAAATGATGGTAAGGTGATTTGTGATTTATACGAAGACGAAACAATACCATTAACATTAAGTGTTGACGATTTTAAAAATGCAGCAGAAAGTGTACAAAGCTATTCAAAGGCATTTGACTTACCTGCTACAAAAAGAAACAATAAAATATTTGAAAATATATTTGATATAACAAGATTAACACAAGGTGGCGCACCGTATGAGAAGTGGAATCCATATATGATAACACAAGCAGAACTAAAAGAAGACGGTTACACAATCTTCAAAGGATTCTTACGGTTAATAGATATTACAACAAAAGAAGGTGAAACATCATATAATGTTAATTTATATTCAGACCCTGTTATATTAGCAGAAGTATTAGGTAGCAGAACCCTTAATGATTTAGACTTAATTGAATTAAACCATTCTTTTGATTCAGATAATATTAAAAATAGTTGGGTGGATTCAACAGGGCTTGAATTAACAGTAGCATTAGCAAATACAGATTCATTTGCATATTCATCAACTATTGGTAACTTAACTCATACTAATGTTATTAAATATCCATTCTGTAATTGGATTGGTAGTTATATAATTGACACAAGTAATGTAATAGACTTACAAAACTTAGAAGAAGCGTTTAGACCTTGGATAAGTTGTAAGTACCTGATTGATAAAATGATATATGAAGCAGGTTTTACATATCAGTCTACATTTTTAGAAAGCACAGAATTCACGAAGCTATTTATGGACTTGAATTGGGGTCAAGGACTAGACACACAAGGTGGTGGTTATGAACAATTTATAAGTTCTCTAACTACATCTAGTTCACAATGTGGTGTAGGTATTGATACAACAACACTTGCAGGTTGGACTACATTTGCCGTACCTATTAAATTAGACCACAACGACCCTGCAAGTAATAGATGGGATACTACAAATTGGAAATTTACAGCAGATGCTAATAATTTAATGGTAGTTATAGAATATGAATTTACATTTTACAATAGTGATAGTTCACCACGTAAAGTATGGGTAAGGTTTAACCGTTATGATTCTAGTGGTGCATTAATGACTGCTCCTACAGGTAGTTATTCAGCAGTTGTACTTATACCACCATCAGGCGTAGGTTATACAACAGGTAGTTTTACAGTGTTTTTAAATAATAATGAATGGATAAGGCCTGTGTTCCAGGGTGAAATGGCAGGGTCATCACCTGTAGTATGTCAGTTAAACGTAGCTACACCAACTAACTATGTGAATTGGCAAGTATCAGGTAGCGCTAACAAAACACCATCACTATTAATGGCAGGTCGTGGTGACTTAGGCCAATGGGATTTTATGAAAGGTATTGTAAATATGTTTAATTTAGTAATAATGCCTGATAAAGACAACCCAAGTAATTTATTAATTGAACCTTATAATGATATATTTATAAATAATTCAGACAGCGAACAATTAGATTGGACAAAGAAAGTAGACGTGTCAGAAATTAAATTAACACCATTAAACTTATCTTCATCAGTTAAATTTACGTATGAAGATGACGAAAATGATTATTGTTTAAAGAAATACAAGGGCGCTACAGATGGCTATCTATATGGCACAAAAGTGTTAGACTTCAGCGCATTAACAGCATTAATTGGTACTGAAGAAATAATTGCATCACCTTTTGCACCTACTATTGTAAAGCCTATCAGTCCTGCTTATGATGTTAGACTAAATACTGCTAATATTTACACAGGGAATGAAGATGGTACAGAATTTAGTGACTTTGATAACAAACCAAGAATAGCTTATAATAATGGTGTACAGACATTAACAACAGGAATGTATGACAGCCCTTTACAAAATTCAGCGTCAGCTAAGTTTACTAATGAAGACGAATTTTTACAATTTAGTCATTTATCAACACCATATACATCAACGACACCTGGTGACGATTATAATTTTGGTGAATGTTCATTGTATTCACCTAATTACCCAACACCAAATAATTTATATAATTTATATTGGGCTGCATATTATGACCAACTATATAATGTGAATACTAGAGTGATGCGAATAAAGGTCAAGCTGAACCCTTCAGACATTGCTAATTTTAATTTTTACGATACTGTATTTATTAAAAACAGAGAATACCGAGTGAATAATATTAATTACCAACCACATCAATTGTCAACAGTTGAATTTATACTAATACCATAATGGCAGACATATTATATAAAGACGGTTATCAAATAAAACCAAAAGAAATACAAAGGTCAGGCAGAGTTATATTTACTGACGGTACAAATAATGTAAGCCCTAACCAACAAGCGTGTGAAGCATACGGTTATCATTTTAATCAAGATACAGGAGTTTGTTCAGCTTTTCCTAATTTTAATGTTAATGCAGTCAGGGAAGCAAAAAATCAAAGCACTCAAATAATAGGTGCAGACATTGAAGCGAATCGTACAGACAATAGTGTGTTAATAGGCCAAAGACATAGTACAGTTGGTACAAACAGACATATATTAGCGGTTGGTGATTATCATATTGTAGAACACGGTGTAATAAATTCAAGTGTATTATCAGGCAGGGCAGGTAAGTCGTTATATAGAGGTGAAGCAGTATTTGCAGGTGGTGGTTCTACTAATACACCTGGAATGTATCAGCAAAGCAAAACGCACTTATCAGGAAAAGTAACAGGTAATGAAGATGTGTCATTGTATTTGCAAGGTAATACAACAGCAGCAGAACAAATATTGTTACCTGCTAATAGTATATGTATTTATGAATTATACGTAACAGCGTTATGTATAGGTGGTTCATCAGGTACAGCAGGACATTATAAAACAGAAAAACATTTAGGGTCGTGTTTAACAAACAATGCAGGTAGCATAACAAAAGTAAGTTCATCTGTTACTGCTATTTCAAGTAATGGTACAACAGGTACATTTAGTATTGATGTAGCAACAGCACACACAATGTCTTTACAAGTAGCAGGTTCAACAAATGTAAATTGTCAATGGTCAGTAGTGGCAGACCTGTATGTTAATAACACAGATTCAGTAACATTTTAAAATATAGATTATGTCAGATAAAGTAGTAATAAATGCAGAAATAAACGGTAACGTTGGTGAATTATCAAAAGATATTAGTAAAGCAGCAGACCAAACCGAAAGACTAGAAAAAGGAACTAAAAAAGGTACAACAGGGTTTAAAAAATTAGGGTCTGTAGTTAAGGGGGTTGGTTCTGCAATAAAAAAAGCAGGTCTTGCTATATTAGTTGGGTTGTTAGTAAAACTTGGAGATACTTTGAGAAAAAATCAAACAGTATTAGATGGGTTTAATGTTGCTATGGAAGCATTGAGTATTGCATTTAATGATTTATTTCAATACTTAGAAGACAACGTGGGTAGCATAAAAGGATGGTTTAAAGATATATTTGAAGACCCTGAATCAAGTGTCAAAAATTTAGGTGATGCTATAAAAGAAAATTTACAAGAACGTCTAGAAAGTATAGTCAGGTTACAAGGACTTTTAGCACTAGGGTTATTTGAATTAATGCAAGGTCGATTTAAAAACGCGTGGCACATTGTGAAAACTATGGGAAAAGAAAGCGTTGATGTACTTACAGGAGTGAACGACACAGTAGATAAGACAGGTGAAATAATTGAAGAAACAACCAAAAAAATAAAAGATTATGGAAAAGAAGTTTTAAAAACAGCTAAAGAGAATGTTGAATTAAATAAGGCTGCAGAACTTGCAGCAGTAATAAATCAAAGAATTATAGAACAAAAAGACCGTGAAGCAGAAGCTGAAAGAATGTTACGTGATGACATAACTAAAACTATGGATGTGAGAATAGCCGCCAGTGAAAAGCTAACAACAATATTAGATGAACAAGAAAAAGCAATGTTGAAAAATACACAAGCTATTGTGGATGCTGCACAAGCACAATATGACTTAAATGATAGTGATGCAAATTATATGGTATTAATACAGGCTAAAACAGAAAAAGATGCGGTGTTAGCACAAATACAAGGTTTTAGAACTGAACAATTAATGTCACATAATGCCTTACTGGAAGAACAACAAGCACTAATTAAAGCCGACAAAGAAGCAACACTAGCAGCACAACAAGAAAAGATGGCCGCCTATTCAGGATTGTTAGGTGGTTTAAAAGAATTGGCAGGTGAAAATAAAGCACTTGCGGTTGCACAAGCGATTATAGACACTTATGCAGGTGCAAATAAAGCAATAGCACAAGGTGGTACACTAGGTCCAATAATAGCAGCAGGTGTAATTGCATCAGGACTTGCTAATGTACGTAAAATTTTATCTACAGATGTAGGTGATGGGGGTGGTGGTGATGTAGGTGCAGAACCAGAATTACCTGCACCTGAAATGATTGGTGGTAAGTTTGAAATGACAGGTATAAATGCACCTGAGCCTATGAAAGCATACGTAGTAACAGATGAAATGACTAACAGTCAAGACCAATTAGCGAATATAAGAAGACGTGCTACAATTTAAAAAATCAAATAAATAACAATTAAATCTATTATATATTATGCCTTGTAAAAAATGTGAAAACAACGGAAAATGGAAATGGGGTAACCGTGGTGAATGTAAGTATACCACTAAAGACGAATGTGAAACAGCTAACCCAAAATACTATAAAGAAATGAAACATAAACCAACACCAATAGGGAAAAAGTCGTATGCTGAATACGAAAAAGAATTAAATGAATATTATAATTTAAGTAAAGTTGAAAAAGTTGAATTAGGTGAGATAGATGACTTAAAAAGGTTTATCTCTAATGCTGAACAAAAATTAAAAACTGCTACTAACTATCATAAATCAGCAGCTAAGGTAGACAGTCAATATGTTAAAGTTTTAGATAAATGGGCTAAATTAGATAACGAAAAAACGCAATTAGTTAAGGAATTAAGAAGTTTAGTAAAAGCAGGAAAAGATATTAATAAAGAAGTTAAGTCAGATTTAAATAAAGCTAAAAAATCTTCAAGTACCATTGCAAAACAATTAAAAGATTTAGGTTTAGACCCAGGTACTATGAATAAAGAAAATAGTCAAATACAAAAAGTAGAAGATGGGTTAAAAACTCTTGATTACGCTTTTCTTGATGAATTACCATTTTAAAATTATAATATGAATACAGATAAAATAACTAAAATAGTAGAACTAGTAATTGCTGACGATAGTGAAGAACTTGCTATTGATGCAATAAGTCTAGTAACAACACCTGCTATAGAACAAGATTTTGTGTTCTTTGGTAAGGAAAAAAACAATCTAACATTTGCAAAAGTAGATGAAGAAAAGCGAATGTTAATTAGTCCTGCTTTAATACCAAATAAGCAGATATTTAGATATGACCCAAATACTGATTCAGAATATTATGTGTATTTCAGTCCTGAAACAGTACGTAAAGCAAGTGAACTATATTTAAAACATAACAACCACCATAAAGCTACATACCAACACCAAGACAGAGTATCAGGAGTTTTAACAGTTGAAAGTTGGATAAAAGAAGGTGACCAAGATAAATCAAAAATGTACGGTTATGATTTACCTAACGGTACTTGGTTTGTTAAAATGAAAATCAATAATGATGACTTATGGCAAGAAATAAAGTCAGGTAATTTACGTGGTCTAAGTATTGAAGGATATTTTACTAATAAATTTGAACAAATGAATAGTAAGAAACCAACAGACCAACAAATACTAACTGCTTTAAATGAAATAATAAAAGAAAGCCAAAAGGTTAAAAAGGTTGAATTAGGTCTAGCAGATGATATTGAAAAGGAATACGACAAAGCAGCAGGTTTAGAAAAAAATGTATCTAAAGCGGCTGCTAAATTAAGAAGTGAAGTGTTAAAAGCTGCTGACGCTTGGGATAAGGTAGAAGTGTTGTCTATGAAAGGATTAAAAGCAGCAAAGGAATTAGGAGTTAAAGAAGCAGAAAAGTTATTTAGTTCAAGAGGGTCAGACGCACAAGTAAATAATAAAGAAATGAAAGCAATTTTAGGTAAAATAGATAGCTTCCAAATCTAAAAATCAAATAAACAATTAACAATTCTATTATATTAAAAAAGAACAACTATGGATTTAAAACAACAAATATTAGAAGCACTTGGACTAAGTAAGGACGAAGAGTTACAACTTGCATTCCAAGCTAAAACAGAAGATGGTACTATAGTAGTGTCAACTGCTGAAGAACTAGAATCAGGTGTAGACATTTCAGTATTAACTGAAGATGGTACTACAATTTTATTGCCTATTGGAACTTATAAATTAGATACAGGTGTATCTTTTAGAGTTGAAGAAGAAGGCATAGTAGCTGAAGTTATTGAATCAGAAACTGAAGAAGAAATAGAAGCAGAATCTGAAGAACTAGCTGAAGAAGATGAATCACCTGCTGAAAAAGCAGATTGGGCTAAGTCTTATGAAGAACTTAAAGACAAAGTAGAAAATCTTGAAGATGCAGTACACAGACTTGAAGAACAATTAGGTGATAAAGGTGAAGAACTAGCAAAAGAGAAAAAGGAAAAGAAAGAAGAAACTACATCTGAAGAAACAACTGCAGGAGGTGGTAATGATCCTGTACTTGAGTTAGAAGAAGAAAACAAAAAGCTAAAAGAAGAACTAGCTGCAAAACCTGCTGCTGCTAATCTAAACACTAATAAGTTTAGTAGCAATGGTGGTGATAGAGAATTAACAAAAACAGAACTTTCTAATATGTCTTACCAAGAAAGATTTCTGTATACAATAAATAAAAGAAGAAATAACTAATAACA
>TARA_R100000664_G_scaffold10889_1_pt1 | contig 15870 bp, 16 predicted proteins | sample TARA_R100000664 | Tara Oceans TARA_R100000664 (sample SAMEA2622705) | marine metagenome | biome: marine biome (ENVO:00000447); feature: deep chlorophyll maximum layer (ENVO:xxxxxxxx); material: "saline water (ENVO:00002010), including plankton (ENVO:xxxxxxxx)" | depth 115 m | reverse complement strand
GGTGGTGGTGCTTGCGGCGTTTGCGCGGGGGGCGCGGAGCGCCCCCCTGGGGATTTTGTTAGAAACAAAGAGTTGACGGGCGCTTTTGACAAATATAGAGTCGTAGCCTGGAGTGATTATGAATGATTATGCATGTTTGGCTCGTCGGTTTCCGGCTGTTGGTATTGAGGGTGTGCTTGGCGTTCCTGTTACCAGTGAGTCTGAAATAGACGAGTACTTAGAGGCGTTGCCGGTACCTACTGACGAGGCCAAGGTAAAGTTTGTTCGACTGACGGTGATACCGGAAAAGTCGCAGGGCCATTTGAAGCCAAATGACGTAGTGGTCAAATATGACGGCCTGTCAGAAAGGTTTTTGGATATTTTGCGTCCTGTAGAGACCGCTTACTACAACACCGGCTATCAGTCGGGTGATATCGATTGGGAGTTGGCTGAAGAGGCAAGAAGCCAATCGTTTGAGACAGGTAAGTGGTCCATAACGAAGGATGCCAACCAGATCGCCGTATCTGATCCAGATGGCAGACTTGCCGTGTTGCGTGGGTCAAAAGGCACATCAAGAACGCTGTTTAGGTACGCATATGCGGTTTACCTGGACAACCATCGCGACCAAGAGCGCATTACTGCAGATCCGTACAAGCAGTACAAGAATACACCTTCAGATAAGCCAAGATGGGCGTGGTCAACGTTTAAGTTTCTGCACTTCTGGATTTTCAAGCATGGGCCTGTGGTGGGCAAAGGCAAATGGCACAACTTCAAGAAAACCATCAGAAAGCACCATGCTGCGATACAAAAGGTTCCAACGCCTGAGTTGGGTACATATTTAAGGCTTCATACTCGCAGGACTCATCCAAACACTCAGGAGTTTTGGAAGCGTTGCCGTATACAGTATCTTGAAGATCCTGAATCCATACCAAGGCCGTTGTCGTTTGTAGCGTCCAAGGATCAGGTTCGTTGGGTCCGTGTGACGGTCGATGAGATAGATGACTTGTTTCTGTGTGCAGATTGGGAAGAGTGGTCGGAGTTAGACGATCCGTTTCATTTCTCTACGTTCAAGAACAAGAATATGGCGAAGTGGAACTAATGCTTGATCCATCTTTTGTATCTCGCAACCTACGCGTTGCTATTGGTGAGTGGTACTCGTGGTTGTCTGACAAGGCAAGCAAGCAGGATGAATGGCGTTCAGTTCCGCACTGGTGCAAGAGGGTGCCATCAAGATTGGACATTCCGTGGGCCTTGGACGATCTGGAGAAGAGAAAGGATAATCGTCAGCTAATCCGTGCGTTGTTTGTGGTGGTTGACGAGTTGCATATGGCAAGTTCTCAAATGGAGGGTGTTCCGTCGATAGAGAGGTTGAGGAATCATTTAATGGAGTGGCATGAGGAAGAATATGAGTGATTGGATATACATGGTTGAGGTTCCTGGCGACCCGATAGGCAAAGGAAGGCCACGGGGAGCGTCTATTGGCGGCAAAGTGCGCCTATATACACCGAAAAAGACGGCAGATTGGGAGCGTTCTGCGGCAATGGTGATGACAAGTGTTTGGCGAAAAGCGCCACTTGACGAGCCTGTAGAGGTCGAAATAGCGGCATTTTCTCACCGTCCGAAGCGTTTACTTCGCAAAAAAGACCCAGATCACGTGATTTGGAAGCAATCTAAGCCAGATGCAGACAACATTTGCAAATGTGCGCTGGATGCGCTGGTGATGGCAGGGGTACTGCGAGATGACGCATTGGCGGTCAAGGTAACGATACAGGACTTCTATTCTGAGCGTGATCGTGGCCCGAGGCTGTGTTTGCGTCTTAGACCAGCAGGCATAGAGCCTGTTGAGGGCTGGTGGGACACGGCATCGCGAACAATGGGCAAGACATTGATGGAAGTTTTCCAAGAAGAGGACGACGGCTTCCTTCATGATTTGCCGTGGTGATCGCATAGTGCTATAGTTTTCGGGAGTCATGTTTCATTGTTTGACTCTCCTGTCTGTTTGTTAAAGGCCCTACTTGCTCTGGTAGGGTCTTTTTCTTTGTTTGCTTTTAGTTGTATATGCGGTAATGTTGACAAGAACATTTTGTTGGAGAGAGCATGGCAACAACAACACTCGACAATTCGTACACGACCTATAAGGTTGTAGTCGAAGATGATTTAGGTAGTGCAACGCTTCAGAATATTACAAATGGAGCCGGCACTGTATATTCTATCTTTGTAGACAATACTGCAAATACTAATGATGCTTCGGTATTGAAACTGTATGACAATCTTGTAGATGGTGGAATCGACGTTGACGCTACCGAGGTCGATTATCAGTTTATTATTGCTGGCGGTGCTCGTCGCTTGCTTTCGTTTCCAACGGGTCTAACGATCGCCAATGGCTTGTCTTTGCGGTGTGTGCAGAGTGGCGCTCTGGCAAATGTATCTGATCCGTCGAGCAACGTTATTGTCACCGTTGTTTATCAGTGAGGTTCTGACATGGCAGATATTCTAAAAACAGTAAGTAATCCTCTTGGAACCTTGATTTTCAAGGAAACTGCAGCAAACGCTACTAAGGTAGCCAACGTGTTTGGAAAAACGGCTCCGACTTTATTTTGTATCAACTTGAACAACAGTGCGAATACTACTGAAACGGTCTACTTGAAGTTGTACGAGGATACGTCTGCAACGGCTCAATCGACTACAGTTGGTACGACTGTGCCGGTCTTTATTATGAAGTGTCCTGCTTCAAGCAGTGTTGAGATGTACATTCCGCAGGGTCTTGCGTTTTCGTCGAGCAATTATGCCCATATGGCTGTGACGACGGAGAGCGGGATTGCTGGCACGACCGCACCAACTGGAACGGTTCAAGTAACTCTAATCGGGTCTTAGTAAGATGGCGTCATCTGATGACGTATTGATGCGCGGCATGGCTGGCTTTCGCAAGGAAGTCGGACAGCCTCTAAAAGTGCCGGTTGAACCTGGACAATATGATTCTTCCGTTTCGGATCGATACAATGAGATTCGTGAAGAGTCGGTACGTCCTGAGTATCGTGGGTTTACGGTGCCTGCTGGCATGGAGCAGGACGAGTCGGATCGATGGTTTGCCGCAATTGATGCGCGTGAGGACGAGCGTGAGCGCAAAGAGGCGGAATCATTTTTGACGCGGAAGCCCGAGCCTTGGGAGGGGCAGTTTCTCGAACAAATGAAGGCTTTGAGTTTAGCGGCCTCGCAAGAAGAGCAGCGATTTCTTCGAGATCCGAAGGCTCGCGGTGAGGTGTACAAAGAGTTTGCAGGCGAAGTTTATGAAGACGTTATGGCGGGTGATCCTGAGACTATTCGTAACGTTGCTGATGTTTCTAGCCTTGTGGACATTACAGGAACTTCTGATGTGACTTCTGCCGTTCAGTCTGGTCGATTGGCGGTGCGAGATCCTGAACAGAGGGCAGCGCATCTGACTGCTGCTGGTATATCGGGTGTTGCTGGTGGTATTCAGCTTGCAGCTACTGCGTTGGGTGCTGCACCGTTGGTTGGTAATTTATTGAGCGGTGCTCGCTTGAAAGCGGCAATGAAGGTCGATGCAGCCAGTCTGTCGAAGGCAGAAGAGGCGATTGCAGCAAAAGACCCGGTATTTGAGTCTACTTTAGAAAAGGCTGCTGTTGAAAAGCTTCAAAACAAGACGGGCGTGGATGCCGTTATTTCAACGTTGAGAAGCGGTGGTGCGACGAAGTCTGAGATTGCTGACACCAAGGTCGCTGAGTTTGTGGAGCAAGCAAAGGCAGCGGGCAAGAAGAGCATCACCAAGGATGAGTTGATCAAACATCTGGATGACAACAAGGTCCAGATCGACGAGGTTAGGCTCAGTAATGAGTCACAAAAAATTCCAAAAGATGTTGCAAAACGGCTAGACAATCTCAACACTAAGGCAACTGAGGCTTTTAATGATTTGTATGACGACTCGAAGGCTGTAGCGAGAATACTTGCTCCTGGCGAAGACGTTACCGATCAAATGCACAGGTTTTCGGATAACTCGACCCACTTCAATTCGCTGTATGTAAGCTATGTTGGCGCAATCGATAGGATCGAGCGTTTTGAGAATGTACCACCAGACGTTCAAGATGTTGTGAATCGAGTGATTGATCTGAATCACAATGTTTCAGTATCAGATTGGACACCCGAGGATGCTGCACTGATCACGAATGCTCGTAATGTGATCAACGCGAAGCGGGCTGATCCTGAGTATAAGGAGTTTACACGTCGCAGAGGGAACGAAATGAGATCGCGTCGTAGAAGAACAGAAGAGGAACACGACTCGATAATAAACGATGTGGCGCAAAGCGAAAACCTGAGCACCATCGCCCGTATTTTGAACGAGATGCCCGAGGCCGAGACCCGGTTGGTCGCATTGCGCCAGTTTCAGGCGTTGCCAAAGTACCAAGAATATATTCGGTCCCAAAAAGAGTTCAAGGACGCGCGCGCGTCCTTTGAGGTAGGCCGAAAAGACCTTTCCCCAAGATTTGAAAATTACACGGCTCCTGCGGGCGACAACTACCAAGAGATTCTACTGACGGTTCCACAAAAGAAGCTTACGGATTTGCCTGAAAGTTTTGAAGTGTTGGACATGGCAGACGTATCTAAAAATGAAAACCTTCGCGGTCAGTACAAAGTTTTTCATGAGGGTTCTGGCATTGGTGGTCCGCGTGCAGTGTTTGGAACACCAGAAGAAGCCAAGCAATTTGCGATCGATCTGATTACTGAAACTGATGCTTATGAGCTTTTCGGAATACGGGGTTATGAAAAGTTCACCAAATCTCACCACAGCGACATCCCCAACGTTTTGGTTCACATTCGCACCAAGGACCGTATCGATGACCGGGGCCGTAAGGTTCTGTTTGTAGAAGAGATCCAGTCTGATTGGCATCAGGCGGGTCGGAAGCAGGGGTATAGAAAACAGGAAAAAAGGTTTAAGGTTCTAAAAAAAGACAGCGGTGACGAGATCGCGTCATTTGACAGTAAAGATGAGGCAGAGGCGTTTATTTCAAAAAATGACCCCCAAAGGGAAGGGGTTAAATTAATCGATCAGTCGGAGATGATAACCCCAACTGGTCCCTTTTTTGGAAACCCAGTACCAGACGCTCCCCTAAAAGACACCAAAGAATGGCTTACACTTGCGATTAACCGCATCTTCCGAGAGGCTGCAGACGGTGGCTACGACGGTGTGGTCTTTAGCCGTGCAGACGTAATTACGCCCCTTGTGACACTGCCTCGCGATGAAGCCATAGATTTAATTGGTAGCGAAGGGGCGTTTCTGCAGCGTCTTGAAAACTTGAAACAACGAGGTGGAGACCTTGCGGAAGGCGCCGAGCAAGCTGAAAAAGTATTTAAGGGCAACCAATACTTCTATGACACCCTGATTCCAAGTATTGCTCAGAAAAGAACAAAATCTAAGCGCTCCAATACGTTTATCGATTTGGACCCTGACGGAGATCCTTATGAGTCTCAAAAATTGTTCCCCTTCTTTGAACTCACCGACAAAGTTAGAGACAGGGTCATCAAGCCACAAAAGCTGTACAGCGTTGCATTGCCTGGAATCGCCGTAGGAGCCGCCGCAGCAGAAGAGGAAGAGTTGTCAGCGGCTGCTGCATTGGGAGCGATTGGGCTTGGTGGTATGGCCCTGTATAAGGGTGCCAAGGCTGCTCGTGTTGCCGATCTAAAGGTCCCAACAGAAACTTCAGCTTATGAGGGCCAGCAGACGGTCGGTAAGGTCGTATTTGACTCCAAAGATGGAATGGGCGCCGTTCCAAACAGCAAAAACGTTGCATACAAAGGCTTTGTTGTGTGGATGAAGCCACAAGATTTTCTCGGCCTCAACCCTGTCCGTTCGTCTGAAAGCGCTGCCGATACGGTAAAGGCGGTCACTGAGGCGATTGAAGAAGGTAAACCCATCGGCCCACCCTTCTTAAACGTAAAGTTGGTCAAGGATGGAGACGATGCTGGCAGCTTTCAGGTGGTTCAGCATGAGGGTCGTGGCCGTATGGCTGCGATTAATTCTATTCAGCCCGACGTTCCGGTTCCTGTTCACGTATTTGGTAGTGGGGCGATCGATAGAGGCAGAGACATCACGCCCGAAATGATGCAGGGCTTGGTCGATCCCACGTCGAATGTCAAGCTATTGCCCGACAAGAAAGCTACGGATGGTAAAGCAGTCACTCCAGATGCAGCGTGGCACGTTCCAGATAGCGACGACTATGATCCAAACTACCTTCCTGTTGGTAAGACATATCGTGCTGACGCAGCCATGCCCCCCGCTGCCACAGATGTCGCCACAGTCAAGCCGATACAAATGACCTTCGCAGCCCCGGCGAAGCTGCCCGAGACACCTGACGAGATTGAGGCAGCTTTTTCTGAAATGAACCGGATTCAGCGTGGCGCTCCAGAGAGCGCTATGGAGAGGTTTAGGGTTCACAATATAGGTGAGGGTCCGGCTGGTTATTTAGCTGAACATATCGGGGATCTCACGGCGCGGTTGGGTCATCGTGCCTACGGGCCAGTAGCCGAAAAAGTTGGTAAGACTCATGGCAGTTTGCTTATGGGCTTCGAGACACCGCCTTTGCAAGATGTTTTGACTGACAAAAGTTATCGCAAGAAGCTTTTGGATAAGGGTTACGAAAGATATTCTATGATGATGGAGGGCGGCTACCCATCTATGACTCGCGATGAGTGGGTCAAAAAGTTTGATGAGAAGCTGGCCAAGTACGCCGATGAGCACCGAAAGGTTCCTGTTTACAATGAGGTGCAAAGGCTTGCGAATGACGCGGCTGTCGCGCTTGGTGAGCAGCGATACACTGACGTTCGCGATTCTTTAGCGAAGCTTCAAAAGTACATTGATGAAGGCGAAGAACGATTCACAGCCCGCATGTCATGGGTTGAGCCAGAGTTTGCTCGGTTTCCCGGTGGGGAGACTCCACCCGGCAAGGCAGTCAAAACAGAGTTGCCTGACTTCTCCGCTGAGTACAAACAAAAGAAAGAACTAGACGATTTAGTTCGTGACCTGATGGCCGGTAGAAAAGCAGCAGAGCAAGCAGACGCTTCGAAGGAAGCAGTTAAATCAACCAAAGCCAAGCCCCCCGCCGCCACAGACGTAGCCACAGCCGGTGCCAAGACTGAAGATGAGGCTGTTGAGGCTGCTCGTTTGTGGCGCGAAATGGGTACAGAGTCTCCATACTTTAAGAGAAAGTTTGGTAACTCCAAGGTAGTCGATGAAGATGGCGAAGTGTTGCCCGTATTTCATGGAACATCGGGCGACTTTAATGAGTTTCGTATAGGTTCATCTGAAGGCGCGTTTGGCTCGGCCATCTACTTCAGCGACAATGTTGACGATGTAAACCTCAACTATGCTCGCGCAGAAGGCCCTGACATCAAAAACAGGGTGGAACGAGAGTTTGATCGCATTCAAGATCTTGACGATTTTGATGACGACGACATCTTGGACGCGGCCCAGCGATATATGGACCGAACTGAGTCGACGGATACTGAATTGCTTGAGGCGATTAAGACCGGAAATGTAGAGAAACTCAAAGACGAATTTGAGCCCGACCTGATCGAACAAATTGCCCGACAAATCGTTCTTGGTGACGAAAACTTTAGCGTCATGAAGACGTATGTAAATATCGAGAACCCCGTCTACTTGGACCCATCCGGCACTAAGGGCAGGACGACGTTTAATCTGGAGTTTGAGTACGACGAGGCCGGTGACATCGTTGATGAAAGCGGCTCAGTAATCGACTTGCTTGAGGCCATTGATGATGTTGCGTATGATTTCGATAATCGCACTAAGTTGCAGGGATCGCCGGGCCTTTTTAATGCGCAAAAATTAAAAAGTTTTATTGTAGAAAACTCTGATGATGGAGAGATAGACGCGCTGGACATTTACAAAGAAATAAAAGGTGGTGAATACTACTTTCAATCAGACACTGGTGGTCTCGAAAACACAGAGTTTATTCGTCAGGTATTCGAAAATATGGGATTCGATGGAATTATCGCAGATGCACACCACTTCTTTGGTCCAAGACAAGGTTTTGCAGGGGGCAGAATTCCAGGGATGGCCGACGTAACTCCAGGCACCTACCACTATATGGCGTTTAATCCCGAGCAAATCAAGTCAGCTACCGGCAACGTAGGAACGTTTGACCCAAGCGGAAACATACTCAAGGGCATCGGAGTGGGCGCTGCAGTCCCTGCTGCTGCCGCTGTACGGTCACAGCGACAAGAAGAGCAGGGTAACCCACTCTCAGAGCCCCCAGAGTACGAGCCCGTGTCTTACGAGGGCGGATACAGCCAAGCAATCGACTTCTCAGAGACTGCTGCACTTGTGGAGAAGATGATTGGACTGAGCAATGAAGCACAGGACCTTTATACACAAATGGGCCTGATTGAAGCTGAGTATGCAAGCCTTAACGAAGAGGACAAGATCGGTAAGCGTGGTAAGCTATTGGCTGAATGGTATGATGACTCAGCAGATAAATTTTCAGAAGCGGGTAGGCAACTCGATGAGTCTGAGTATGATCGGTATCTGATGGGCTCGGACACGTATTATGACACTGACCCCAAGGGCATTCAGGGCTATGATGACGTTCGTTTGTTTGTAAACACGGGATATTCGGGCGATCCGATGCTTTTGGACGCTGATTTACGCGCTTCTCAGGAAAACAAACAACGTAAGAGACTGAAGGAAACCATTGGAAACGGTGGTCCAATGTTAGATATGTTTGGTAAATCTGGAGATTTGAATCGTTATTTGTATCAAAAAGCTAAGTTTTTTGAGCATCCTGTACAGACAGTGCAGCTTAATAATGATCAAAAGCGTATACTGGCAAAAGATTATTACAATCTTGAGGCTCTAAAAGAAACAGGCTTGATATCATACTTGTTATATAAAGAGTTGTTAGGTAACGTAGAGTTAGTTTAGGAGGCAGTATGGCTCGTCGTATGGGTCCTGAAGCGGCTTATGAAATGGCACAACGGACAATGGAAGAAAACCCTGGGGCTAGTCGCGCCGAAATGAGGGCGAAGGCTGAACGGATGGTTGATTCGTCTCGTATGCCTCCATTTGATCGATCAAGAACATTTTCAGCGAGGGACATGACTCCTGTTTCTACACCTATGGCCCTGCCAAATGTTCCACCAAGTGACTCTGCCTCCATGTTGACAGAGCGACAACCGCCATCAGTACCGGTATCCATGCAATATGATGCTGCTGCGTCAGCCAAGCTTGCTGAGTTGCGTGGTCAGTCTGCTTTTGACGTTGGTTTCCGCCAAGGACTCGAAGACTACCAAAAGATGAAGGCCGAGTCGCCAAACATTATCGATGAGTTGTCTGGTTCCACTGAAGAGGCCAACCGTGCCCGTAGTTCTATCTTCATGGGCAACATGACCAGTAGCGATATCAAGCGTCTTGGTTACGCAGAGGCAATGGAGTTTGCAGAGCGTGAAGAGAAAACCGGTGCAGATAAAATGTTGCGCCAAGGGATGATGGAATGATGCGAAAAAAACGACCAGCAAGCATGGACGATAAACGTCGCATGGAGGCCCTGAACCAGGCGAAAGAGATCCGCATGAAGCGTGGTCGTAATCCTCGCATGGCTGCGCAACCACTCAAGGCAAATGTCGAGTCTGAAATGGGCAACCCTGGCGTCACTGCCCAAGGCAGGATGGACAGGGACCGTGCATCAAAAATGGCTATGGATAAGTTTATGAAACGAAAGTTTGATAAGCTACCACGCCTCAGTGAAGTTGGTGGCCCAAAAGAGGACCTCGAAGATATTTCAGGTCAGTTAGGCAAGGCGTCTAAGCTTCACGGAGATCAATCCAAGCGTGTTGGCAAGATTGCTGAAGGCATGAAGTCTGAAACCGGCAATCCGTACATGAAGCGAAGCAAGTCTAAATACGGAATGTAAAATGGCTCAGTCCGCAGATGCATTGTTGAAAGGGGGCATGAAAACCAACAAGCCCCGTCGCATCCGTAAGGGCGAGCCTGGATACGGAAAAAAGAAGTTTGTTGTTGTGGCCAGTTCAGGCGGCAAAAAGAAAGTCATTCGCTTCGGTGATGCCAAGATGGCGATTAGACGTGACAACCCCAAGGCTCGAAAGAACTTTAGGTCTCGTCATGGATGCGACAAGCCTGCTGCGAAAAACAAGCTGACTGCAAAGTACTGGTCTTGCTTTCAATGGCGCGCTGGATCGAAGGTGAAGGGCTAATGCACGACAACTTTCTTATGAGCAGAATGCGTGAGCATGGTCAGCCAAATGCATGTCCTCGTGCCACCCAAGACCTCGACTTGAATCTCAAGAACAGGCAGGAAGCCATCGACACAAAGATGTACGGCCCCGCAAACCCTCAGTTGGATGATGCTGGTGGTAATGAGCAGTTTTGGCGTCAATACGCCGAGATGTTCAATGATACGATCGAAAATGTGATGCAGATGCGTTGCGGAAACTGTTCTTTTTTTGATCGATCACCTCAGATGCTGGAATGCATTGAGAAAGGCATCGGTGATGAAGCCGAGCCTGAAATGGCCGTAGCTGCGGGTGAGTTGGGTTATTGCCAAGCTTTAGATTTCAAATGTGCCTCGATGCGTGTTTGCAAGGTTTGGGCAGGGAGGGTGAACTGATGTTTTTTTATGATCATGCAATGTCTCGTGATGACTTTATGGATCAAGAAGAGAAGCCTGCTGGTGAGATCGACATGGTCGATGGTTTGCGTGCCATGTCCATGTTCAAGAGAGATTCTGGACCGCTTCAGCCAACTGATATCAACCAAGAGGTAAAATACGCTCTGATTTCTCATCCAGAGTGCATTGTAGAGTTGAATATGGACGGTTTTTTGTCTGAGTCTTTAATGCGCGAGTTGGAACAGATGATGAAGGACTCTTCTGATTCCATGATGGATATGCCTAAAATGACCTCACCGGGTGTAATTATTATCGCTCAAGGTAATCCTATTGGCGGTGAAATGTATGAGGTTGGAAACCCAAAAAAAAAATCTAAAAGTCGGGTAAACGAAGCCGGTAATTATACCAAGCCAGCGATGCGTAAACGTCAATTTCGACGCATTAAGGCTGGAGGTAAAGGCGGCAAGCCTGGTCAGTGGTCTGCAAGGAAGGCTCAAATGCTTGCGCAGGCATACAAGAAAGCTGGTGGCGGTTACAAATAATGGCCCTTAAAAAATCACAACGAAGTTTAAAAAAGTGGACCAAACAAAAATGGCGCACAAAGTCTGGTAAGCCAAGTATTCAGGGTCCTGATGCTACGGGTGAACGATACAAGCCTTCTGCTGAACACGCTAAGGATTCACCACAAAAAACTGCTGCTGATACTCGCGCAAAAAGAAAAGCGATACGAAAAGGAAAGCAACACGCAGAGTATGGGAATCCATCTGAAGATAAGTTTCTGGCAAAGCATATGCGTATGGAATACAGTAAGAAACCCAAGATGACTGACGATGAACGAAAAAAAGCGTTGGCGATTGGTTACAAAAAATATGAAAATAGGAAGAAAAAATGAGTGTAAATAAAGCAATCTTAGTAGGCCGTCTTGGCGTTGACCCCGAACTACGAACAACAGCATCTGGAACAAATGTTGTAAATGTTCGTATGGCCACGACCGATCGACGTAAAGAAGGCGATGAGTGGGTGCCTCACACAGAATGGCACAGCGTAACGATTTGGGGCCGCACCGCTGAAAACGTCGCCAAGTTTTGCACAAAAGGTAAAGAAATTTACGTCGAAGGTAAGATTCAGACTCGCAAATACACCGATAAGTCTGGAAACGATCGGTACTCTACAGAGATTGTTGCAGACAACGTGCGTTTTCTCGGTGGTAAAAACGATAACGCACCGATTGCTCAGTCACAGAGCAACGGGTTTCCTGTAAACGATGAGCACATTCCGTTTTAGTCTGACCCGTAGACTTCTTTTTTGAAAAGTTCAGTTAGTTTTTCGATGTATTTTCTTTTTGCTATCTTGTCAGATGGTGGAGGTTCATCGCTTATTTTTCCATCTGACCGAAGCTTTTTAAGAACTTCATTAAATTTTCTATAGTCTTCTTCAAAGTTATTAGGCATGTATAACTCCTATACTGTGTGATAATGGATGATAAGGAGAACAAATGTCTGACGAAAAAGATGGTTTTAACGATGCTAATGATTGTGATGTCGTGGTCGATATTTCATCAGAGGTAGATCATATAAATAATCCACAGGTCAACGAATGGTTGAAGCCAGATGATAACGGGTTTCGACCTACCCCACAGCAAGAAAAATTTCGTTCTTTAGCTTACCGATTGGCTCAACGTAAACGTTTTTTCCGTGGTGAGTGGTACAAGGCATCGAAGGCAAAAGAGTATCAAGGCGTTGCTGTAAATGAACGAACGTGGTCACGTTGGTGCAAGGAAGACGATCGTTTTCTTGGTTGGTTTTACGATGAGTTTCCCGACACTTCTGAGATTTCTGAAGAGGAATTTAAGATGATGGACATGCAGTACTGGACCGGTGTTCGCGATGCCATGGGTGAAGGTGAAGAGTGGGCGTATCGTCAGTATGCAAAGACTCGATTTGATTCTGCAGCGGCCAAGAAAGATGCAGCAGATAGCGAGTCGTTGATTCAGCTACGCGCTTACTTTAATGATGGTGGTGGTGAGTCTTGGAAAGTTGAGCCAGGTGAGGCGTAGTGAATGCGAACGATAAAAAGCTGCTTGCACAGTTAGCAAGTCATCCAGGCGAGTTTATTGGTCGTCTGAAGATTGTTGATGAGAAAGGCCAGGAGCGCTCGTTTAATACACCGTTTGCTGAACAAGTCATGGCGTTACAGGACTTCTGTTCTGATGCTGAGACTGTGATTCATTACAAACCACGTCAGATTGGTGACACCACCGTAGCTACTGCGTACAACTTTAATTATTTGTATTGGGTTCAAGATCCAGCACGTTGTCTTGTTGTGGCTGACTCCTATGACTCTACCGATGCTATTTTCGGTCGTGTTCGTCATTACTACCGGTCGTTGCCTGAGATGCTCAAGAAACCCATTGAGCGCTCAAACAAGCGCGAGTTGATATTTAAAGACAGTATGGCCGGTTTCCGGTGCATGACTGCAGGCGGTAAGAGTGATGCTCGTGGTTGGACGTATCAGCGTCTACACGCCGATGAGTTGGCGTTCTGGCCGAATGCTGAAGACGTATGGGCGTCTGTTACTTCGACGCTTCACGAAGGCCCACACAAGAAGATTATTATTATTTCTACCGCTGACGGACCCGGCAATCTTTTCCATTCCAAAGTTTTGAGTGCGATTGAGGCAAAGCAGCGTGGAGACAAGTCTGTTCGCTTTCGTTTTTTCAAATGGTCTGACCATTGGGCATATCAGGCAGACGTGCCAGATGGTTGGGAACCAGATCAAGAAGAGTGGGTTTTAGGTCAGCAGCACAACCTTACAATGCGTCAATTGTATTGGCGTCACGATAAGATTCATGGTGTAAATGGGATCGGTATTCGTCGCTTTAGGCGGGAGTATCCCCTTACTATTGAGGACGGCTTTGCCATTCATGACGGTAGTTGGTTTGATACTGATTATCTCAACAGCGTATTGTCTTCACTCAAGCCCGTAGAGGGTGAGTTGAGGATTTATGAGAGGCCGTACCCTGGATTAAATTACTCAGTTGGTGTCGATCCTTCATGGTGTAACGGTGGAGACAATGCGGTTGCTCAAGTTTTGAGTGCAGACGGTCGTCAAGTGGCGACTTTATCGATGAATCAAGGTGGTGAGATTCTGTTTGCTCAAAAGGCTGCTGAGTTGGCGATGCATTACAACAAAGCCAGGACGTTAATCGAGGCAAACACGGGTGGTGCAGGTCCAGTGGTTATTCGAGAGTTTCAAAAGGCCGGATTGCCTTTGTGGCATAAGCCACCAGCACCAGGGCAAGCGGGCAGTAAAACTCCCAAATATTGGACCACAACTCGCGGAAGTAAAGAAGAGGCCTATGCTCACTTACGTCAAGTTGTGAACGCCGACATTCTAACTTTGAACGATTTATCTACGGTTCAAGAATTGATGCATATTCGTGAACACAATGGAAAAATCGAAGGACAAGATGGTTATCACGACGACCATTCAGATGCGTTAATGCTTGCTGAGTGGAATCGTCGTAAAATGCCACAGGCTAAGGATATTCCCAAAAGAGGGACAAAGCGATATCATGCTCGCAGAAATCCTTTTAATGTTTTGAGCGGAGCGAAGGTATCGTGAAAGAAACAGATCAAATATCACCGAAACTTGTACACGAATTCGTTCGTTCACATGACCGCTATGCAAGAAGACACCGTAAGGATTGGTCGTTGTATAAGCACACCTACATGACTCGATATTGGGAGTACATGACTGGTGATGACATGCCTAAGCGCAATCGTCGTCTACGCGAGGTTGAGGTAGAGGTAAACCGCCTGTGGGGTGTAATCACATCGTATCTCTCGGCCCTGTATCCACGAGCCAGCCGTGTTGTGTTGGGTCCAGACCCTGCGGGCACCGGAGATCCTCAAAAAGCAGAATTGGCAATCAATAGGTTGCTGGCCAGTCGTAAAATCCACGAGCGTGTCATGTCTGCCTTGAGGCAGGCTTTGTTGTATCCAGGCTCTGGTATAAAAGTAGGATATCATCACGGCCGAGGTAGCCCCCTTGATCGTGTGTGGATGCGAGTGATTCCCATTTGGGAAATGCTTTTGGATCACGAAGTGTCCGATGCAGACGACGAGCGTTTTCGTGGTCATTTGTATTATCGACCAAAACAAGAGGTCGAAAAAGAGTACAACTTGGAAGACATTTCAGGTACGAGAAGGTTGGACTTTTTGTCTGGTGCCGACACCGTCGCTGACACGAAAGGTAGCCGTAAGCGGTATGATAAGACTGAGGACGACAACAACTTTGTTCGCGTTCTTGAGTTTTGCAACTTGGTCGACCACTACGTCGATCCTGAAAACCCTGATATTAAGTATGAAGGAAGACTTGAAATATATGTTTTGGGTCAAGGCGATGCATCGAAAAAACCGGTGTACGTGGGTCCTCTACCTTTCGCTCGCCATGATGGTGAGCCGATGGCGCACATCATACCGTTGATCTTCAACTATGAGCCTGAGTATCCCTTGCGCGGTATCGCCCATGTTCGACGGCTTATGCCTCAATTCAAAGAGTTGAATGCATACCGATCGTATATGGCGATGGCTACGCGGAAGGACACGCGTCAGTATGTGACAAGAAAAGGCACATTTAATGCTGAAGAGATGACTCTACTTACAGAGGGTCATGACGGTTTGATTTTGGAAGTTGACTCTGGATTTGAGCGTCCACTTGGCGATGCAATCCTGCCAATTCAAAACGCTGCCATATCGAGCAACATACAAAGCTATGTTCGTGACGTAGAGACCGATATCGAGCGTGTGATTGGCACAAGCCCACAGGCCCGAGGCATTGTGACCAAGGCTACCGCATTTGAGGTAGAAACGGTTCAACAATACACAGAATCAGAGTTTGGTTTGCATGCGACAATCAAAGATCAATGGTTGTCGAATCTTACTGAATTGCTGCTACGCACACTCATTGCGTGCATGCAAGATGATGGAGATAGTTCAGGTGCATACGAAGATCAGTCGGTTGATGTAGCAGAGGTTGGTGCGGAACCAAACGATGACGCGCAAACCGAACAGCCAGAAGCCGTAGAAACCTTCGATAAGCAAAAGATTTTGTCGATGGCAGAAATGGCTGGAATCGATGTTGAGTCGAATGACTTCAAGGACTTGGCTTCACAGATTACCACCAAGCGTGAAATCGATGACATGACCCCTGAAGAACTCAACTTATTGGGTCAAAC
>TARA_R100000664_G_scaffold9048_1_pt1 | contig 15886 bp, 17 predicted proteins | sample TARA_R100000664 | Tara Oceans TARA_R100000664 (sample SAMEA2622705) | marine metagenome | biome: marine biome (ENVO:00000447); feature: deep chlorophyll maximum layer (ENVO:xxxxxxxx); material: "saline water (ENVO:00002010), including plankton (ENVO:xxxxxxxx)" | depth 115 m | reverse complement strand
TTTAGGTGGAAATAAATAATCACGAAGAGCTTTTAAAGCATCAAGAGGAGTCTCAATTGTTTCACCAGTCACAGGATTGTATTGAGTAAATTGTACCGTCGGAGAACCCGTCTTCCCCCAGTTATCAATAGCCATAACGTAATCAGGTATTCGATTTCTTGTCATACCCTGTACTGCATCAACACCATTCACACCCAAAGTAGGCTTAGATAAATCCTCTACTGCCTTCATTCCTGCTGAAGCAGCCTCACCTGCCGATGTACTAATGCCCAACATCTTTGCTGCACCTGCTACAGTATTCTTTGCTGCACCAGTAAGTTGCGCTTTCTGTTTGTTTAATGATTCATCCATCATAGCTTTTTGTGCTTGCAAACCACCAATCTGACTGGTTGCCTGTCCCAATCCACCAATCAAAGCCATAGCTGCCTGACGTTCCATAGCCTTACTTTGAAGTTGTTGTTGACGAAGACGATCCATTTCTTCTTGTTGTTGTATAGCCATTTGAGCATCACGTTGGGCTACAGACTGATCGACCTGTGCGCGTGCTGCCTGTGCTGTCTCCTTTAGTGCCTGCTGCCCTCTGAATGTTTCAGCCTGTCCTATGTCTGCAATCTGTTGTTGCTGTGCCTGACGGGCTATTGCTTCGCGTTCTGCTGTCTGTACTGGTGACATCGCCTCTGCTCTGAATCGTTCACGTTCAGCTGCCGTCAACCCTAAAGCGTCCTGCGCTGCGCGTCGTTCAAGTTCTCTCAAACGATCAACCTGATCAGGTGTCAGTTTTAAATCTTGTCCTGCACCATACGCACCTACAGCTTGACTGCCAGACTGTAACATCTGACCTATACCGCCTGTCAATAGTGCTAAAGTAAAAGGATCTAAAGCCATGCTAACCTCACATGTAAAAACATTCTAGTGATACTGCCCATGAAACATTTTGTGTTTGTCCAGCAGTACTTGTAAAACTCAAACCTATATTGTAGCCATGTACAGCACTGGTAACATCTGTCAATACTATACCATTGGTTGTCTGAGTACCGTCTATCAATATATTATGAGTACTCGCATTAGGTTGTTCGGCCACCACATGAGGTACACTTGACCCTGTTATAGCCTTGTTGTTTAAAGATGCCCTAAGTATTGTCTCTCCATCTGTACCATCATTGTCTCGTACACTCTGATGCACCATAGACCACTGAAAAAATAATGTACATGGGCGCAGTATATCAAAGGTGATGTTGGTATAGGTTACAAAAACTCTAGGAGGATCAACTGTAAATCCCTGTCTGTTACTAATCCATCGACTACAATACGATAAGTTCTGCTGTATTGCTCCATTGTAACGACCACCAAACACACCTGATACATTCACAGCCAAGTTCTGTATTGAATCGTACCGGCCCTGCATTATATGATGGGTGTCTACCCAAGGGTTTGCCAACTGTATATCTGATGCTGTCAACTCCTGTTGCTTAGATAACATCGCATCAAGGTTACTACGTACATCTGCTGCATCTAGCTTCTCACCTGTAGTCCATGTTTTAGGGAATGATATACTCATTGTTCTCTCATTACTAAATATGTAACGTAGCTTTTATTTATTGTTGTGTTCTGTGTACCAGAGCTCACAGTCTTTAAAGCCCAAGCATTACCCTGCACAAATCCTGCTGTGGTAACATACCTCTGTGATAATAAACCACGGCATTGTAGTCGCAATCCATATATTGTTATATCACTCGATGGTGCATACCACCAACACCCATATGCTGTTCTGTGAGGGGGTGTGTCTATTGTTGTACTGCTACTGTGTTCTCGTACAAACGCATGATTGTATATTGTACACCCATACGCATATTGAGTAGGATTCCCCCATACACTGGGAGACCCGGGAGAAGCACCATCTATAGGTACATCAAAATCGTTTTGATTCTCCACAGCTTCCCATGCACCACCAGACGAGAGTTGGTACTCTAGCCATACTGCCCAGACACAACCATTGTTTGTCGTACTGTTTACTGGCGCATTAGATGATACCGTATTCTCAAAATCAAACTGCCAATACACACGTATTATATTTCCCGTCACAACGGGTTGTACCACTGTCCATTCCTGTACCGTTACAGCAGCATCAAAAGGAGGAGAGCTAGCTGTATTGGCATTGACAGTCACAGGTGTTGTATACTCATTACTGGCTGCAGCAACAAGGATAATCCCACTTTTACCGTGACCACTGTTCAAACTAAAGACAGGTTGATCTAAACCCTCATTACGTACATTCTCGCCATCCAACTCAAAGGCATTGTTGACATCTGTAAACATCTGATTTAAATCTGTACTGGTTAGCTTATCCCCTCGAGTAGGAGGATTACTATTGGTTATTCGACTCATCTCCACCTACCTATAAATAAATGCTGCATCGATAACAACTGAAAGAGACAACGTGTACCATCCCCATCATTAAAGGCTGCATTGCGCACCTGTACACGTATCGTATTAGGGCTGGCAGTAACAGGCAAATCACACAACAACCTAAATGTTACTGTAGGTACAGGGATCTTATACGCATGGGCTACCTCAACACCATCGAACAATAACCTTATTGTACAATACTTAGGGTTATCACCTGAGTAGTATGTATAGTTATATACATGACTAGAAAACTCCCAGTGCAACATACCATTCTTTAAACCATCGATGGTAAACTCGTCTACAGTAACCCAACCACCACCATACGTATTGTATGTCGGTCCGCGAAAATCATCTGTTACTGTGGTTGTATCCTCCAGCTCAGTAACATCACCACGACGATACAATAACATTTTATGAAACGCACGATCTTGTAGGGCATCTTCATCGATAACTTCTGATGGAGTAATGGTACGATCAATACCTCCATTAAGGGTTGACTTGTACGCATTGTAGCCTTTGGTAAACTGTTTATAGTCTACTATGGCATTGTCCCTAGGATATGCTTCTGTCCATTTCTTACTCATAGTCGTTTACCCTTTATTACCCTCATGCCTGATGCAGTAAAGTCTATGGCAAACCCTATGATATGCACGTCTGCATTGGTCTGTATGCGCCATTGAAAGTGCCCACATGCCTTGCTGTGTACATCATACCGTATTGTTGTTACCAGTGGTTCTTCCCAGTATTTATCTGCATCAAGATAAACCTTATCATACACATTCTGATCGAGAAAATCTGCACGTTGCTGTACCAATGCTGTTGTTGTTTCTGCATTGTTATACTGAAAATCCATATAGTAATCCAATGCGATGTCTTGATCTCCACCTGTGGCCACAAAGAGGTACACATGGTGTATCTTCTTTTTGAGACTTGAATCACCCATATCTAGCCATGCACTGCGCATAGTACTTGTGAAGGCAGGATTATCAGCAATGCTATCTCCAGACTTATTTTGTCCGGCAGCACGACGAGCAGACAAAACCATAATACCATGTTCATCATTACTGCTGGGTGCAGCATCAGCCATACCAAAAAGGACATCACCTTGAGCATTGACTATAAGCTGGCCTGCTGGAATCTCTTCTCTGATAGACCAGACATTTTTATCTGTATGCAATACCAATGCAAAATTATTTACTGGGCTTCCATCAACAGGAAAATGTACAATGTATTCTCGACGTTTCCGCGAATATACCGCACTGGCTTTTACAAAAGCATCTTTGTTTATACGAGCAAACGTATCATGTAGGTGTGGAGTAATGAGCTGTACAGTAGGACTGGAGCTATATTCAGCATTTATATTTACAGCATACACACCATCATAAGATAAAAAGATCACACCTAGTGTGGGAACATGCACAATGGTATTGGTAGCCAATGTACCTACATGTTGTGTCAAAGGAAATGCAGCAAACGTAGGAAAGTCTCCACGTATAACATCGATGCTATACTCACGAAACACCAATAGATTATTAAAAAAGCTATACAGTCCTGTTATACCACCACCCTGTCTATGGCTCAGCAATATAAAACTCAATGCACCATATTGATCTGGTTTGGTAGGATTGGAATAATACAATACCAAATCATTGTCTCTACCACCATCAATAAATAGACAGTCCTTGTATACACCAATATACCTAGCACCCAGCGCAGGAAAGAGTGTGGAGTCCACCATCATAGGTGCTTGAGATCCCAATGAACTATCGGATACATCATCGATAAATACATCATCACCATTATTGGGCACATCTGCTACGTAGTAATATGTATCTCCATCAAACTCTGCATCATCACTAAAGTTTTTGGTACGGTATATTCTGCGCGATACAATATCATTATTGCCTGTAGGTATGTCGAGCACTATTGCATACCGATACTCAGCTACAGGTGTTGTCCATTCCACGGTATTACTGGCATCTGATAAAGGACTTTCAGCACCTGCTGTATTGATAAAAGACATCTTATATCTATACTTGTTTTTCTTATCGTCAAGTGCAATACCCAAACCTTTGTTCTTATAGTCTGTGCTCACAGCTGGGGTATAGGCATCTCCTACAAATACCAATGATGCAAAATCCCCTGATGCTGACGTTGCAGTAGGATCAGTCTCTACATTCCATGCCACTGGAGCAGGGGGTAACTGATCAAACCCTAAAGGATACTCGATCAAATAGTTTGTTGTGTATGCTGTACATGGCCACAAATGACTTTTGCTAGGCTTGTCATATCCATTTACATAAATAACAAACCGCCCAAACTGTACATACTGTGTACCCAGCTCAGAGGTATTGGGTACAGTTCTGCCTGTTGACAGTTCATTTTTCTTAGGACTACCATCAAAGTCATTGAGCTGGTATAGTGTACCGTTCTGCTCAAACAGTATACAGTCTTGTGCACCTTGATGACGTTGTACATAAAACAAACTATCTACCTTTTGTGTAAGAAAAGGAGTCCAGTCATTTGCAGGATAGTTATATTTTTCATACCCAAAATGATTATCCCAGCCCCCTGTATACGTATTGATCTGCCAGTTCGTAAGCTCGAGCAGAGTGTCATTAGGCTGGGGAAAGTTTTGGAACAGACCTTTTAATTGTTTTACTTGTACATTCGTATCATTCATGGGATTCTGCGCAATGGTGTAAACATGGGTACAGTATCAACACCGCTCTCCTTCATAAAGCCTTTGATAAAACGACGTGGTTTCTGAGTCAAGAAGCGTTCTTCCATCTTTATTATCTCATCCATATATTTCTTTCGATATATACCACCCAAAGATAAGTTGTCATGTTTATTCAGTATGTCCCACAAACAGGCATAAGCTAAACATATATGATGACTCTGAGGTAACTGAGGTGTATCGGTATCTTCCACCAATCGTGGTGGTCTATAAATATATCGTAAAGACAATTCAAAATCTTCATTCTGTCTAGGATAAAGTCTCAGCTGTTGTCTATATCCCTCGGGGTATCCAAACTGACTGTTGCTTAGTACAAATGTACCATTCGCAAATTCTGTCTCTGTAAACTCTACAAACTGTGTACTCGCATACTCAGGATCTACTTTATTGATTTCATACACACCTTTAAACTTAGGTGCATCGCTGTCATCAACAATATATACACGACGAGCATACGGTTTATTATCGGGTAAAGCCGCATAAGTTATCTGCAACACTTGATTGTCGGCCAGCTCAATAGGAGAAGAAAATGGAGATAAACCAGACTCAACCTCACTGGCTACCCCATTCTTTTCCCACTTTAAATATGTCTGAGCGCATCGTACAGTACGCACACCCTTACCTGCTGTACTTGTTGATACTGCAACAGTAGGAGGCACGGGAGGAGCAGTCAACATAAAGTCGTCTTGTATCACCCAGTAGTTAGGTATATTTACTTCATCAAGAGGCATGTTGTAATACTCATCCTCAAAACGTGTCATGGGTATATACCGACCCACCTGTGTAGGTGCAATGGTCAAAGACCGACGACCCACCTGTAATAAAGCTACACAGTCTACAGGCATACGTATAAATCTATTCTTGAATCGTATAGACTGTGAGCCAGAATACGATACATTTCCTTCTACAAAACATTCATTTAGATTACCCGGAGCATTGTACAAAACCTCATACTCTACTCCTTCGATCTCAACGATGTTGCCTTCAGCCCAAGCAGGTAAACCCAATGTTGCATACAAAGTAGTTAGCTTTGTTGACATATTGTACGTTGCTGTAGCTGATACGGTCTGATCTTCATATACCTCTACCTTTACTTCCTTCTGTGCAAAGGTAAACTCTTTTGAGCTGAACAACATACGGTAGTAATGATTGATAATGTTGTCTACCTGTTTGTTGTAATCAACATTAGCCGATGGGTCATAGTCTATGACATTGGCAATATATTCTCGTATGTCCTTGAGGTTCATATCACACCATAAAAAAAATGGTTGGGCATATTATAATACACCCAACCTGTTGGAGATTGTTAGTCTTTAGAACTGAGGTAATACATAAACATTAGCAACATTACCTGATTCAGCAGATACAGCCCAAGCAACAATGTGTGCTTGTTGTACAACTGTTCCTGCTGTAGTTCCAGTTCCATCGCCTAGATCTGTTCTAAACTCTGGAGCTTTCTCAGCACGTCCAGCAGTAGATGATGCAACCAAACGATCAGATTGAGCGATACCACTATCAACATTCGCTGAACAAATACCTCTAATGCAGATTCGTATATTACCATCTATTGATGCTGATTCTAAAGCTACACCAATACCTAAGTTAGATATGGCTGTTGCAGTTAGTTTTTTAACATACAATACTTTGTCAGAATCATCGGATTGATTTAAATCGAGGGTTACAAAGTCCCCTGCTACGATTGCTTCTGCCGCAATAAATACCTCTTCAATTCGACGGTTAGACGCATCAACTGAAGAACCAGTTGTATCTGCCGCTTTATCAAGACGTTGTAATAAGTTTTGTGAAGCCATTGTTATCTCCTATGGAATTTCTGTTGCAAAAGCGTTTACAAGGATTCCATGACCACTCAGGTTTGCAGTAGCCAACTGAGTACGGGTCATAATGTTTGCAGCCATAGCAGCATAACCACTAATGCGTTCAAACTCGCCCATCTCAAAATAGGCATCCTTATCAAAATATAATGATAACAATTTGCTGTTTAAAAACATTGCATCAATAGTACCATTGTTCTCACTATCTGTCTGATAATCACCTGTAGATGAACCAAATGTAATAGCAGTTGTACCATCCATCTTTAAAGCTGCACCAGTGTTACTAACATCAAAGTCAGCAGCAACCCAAGTAGCACCCAAGTTAGGTTCAACATATACACGAGCACCATTGAACATGAGTCCCATCTTACCGGCCATGTCACGTTCATCTTGTATAGATGTGTAACGTTCCTGAGCAAAGAGACTGTTCTTGTAAAGCTCATAGCATCGTGGTGACATAAGAATAATGTCAACCTCACCTTCGGGTGCATATACCTGTGTATCAATGTACAGCTTACTCATAGCTCGGAACAAACGTGTAGCATGATCGGTTACAGATGGAAATGCAGAAGGACAATCGATGTATTGATTTTGGAATGTAGACTTGTATGTATTACGAGACAATCCACCTACTGTACCTGTTGTCTGTGATCCAAAAGGTTGTAGTGCAAACCACCCCTCAGCATCAGAAGGATGTAGGGTTTCCAGTTCAGATAGTACAGTTGAATCGTTAGCAACAACTTGCTTACAGAACTCACGTTGAAGCATACCCATTACTGACTTGAGTCGTGCTTCTGCAATGTTAATCACTGCACGGTCACCTTTATTAGAAAGCTGTTCTTTCTCGGTAATAACAACAGGAGCAACAAAGTCACACCAGTTGTACTCGGTCTGACGAAGGGGATCTTTAACCGCAAGGTTTACTGATTCGTATCCGCTGGACAACTGAGTAATCATTGAGTGCTCAGTCATGATTGCAGGACAGTTTACTTTTTGTCCACCATCAGACTCTATTACAGCTCCGTGTGAGCGAATAGCATCCAACAGGGGAATGTTTTTAAATGTATTATCAACTTCACGATCTTTCAGGATACGCAGGGTTGATGCAAGAATATCTGGTTGTATAGCCATTAGTATCTCTAGTTTAGGGTTTCTTTATTGCCTCGTATCCTGATGGGGGAGTAAGCATTAACGTATCCAATTGGGTTTAATACTTATGCAATATAAATTGTTATATACGATTATTTCTTTTGTTTCAACAAGTGTGCATATAAATCATGCGCTCTCATAGATGTTGCACCTTTTGGCACAGTTATTCCTTTGTGCTGACCAATCCCAACTTTTAATCCCGATGCCTTAGCAGCCTTATTAAAAGCCAGTTGTTGCAGCTGTGCTCTTTCCGCAGTCTCATGACTACGTCTACCACGTACAATCCAATACGCATCCTGTAATGACAAACCTTCATTGCTCTCTAATGTTTGTCGTACCTCTGTACGAAGGGCATCATCTGTCTTTAACTCCGGGTGCTGTGTCATAAAAGACTGTATTTTGGTCTGTGCCTGATGTCGCATCTGCTGTTCAGCCATAGGTTGTAACACTGCCTGTAGTTTCTCAGCCACCATTTTATTAACATATCGCTGAAATGAATCATTATCAAAAGGATCAAACTCGCCCGCATCTGCTTCTGCCGCTTCTTTGATTGCTTTAAATGCTGCATTGTCTTGGAGGTTAGCCTGTAAAGCCTGTAGCTCTTGACGTTGTTGATCAAGTTCTTTGCGTTGATTGGCTAACTCTTGTGTTTTGCGAGTATAGTCTGCTCTAAGCTGGCGCATAGCACGTTGACTATTTTCGTCTGCCTGTTCAAAAAGACTATCCCATGATTCACCCTCACGTAATTTTTCTTTTGGTGGTGGTGGTGTACCATTCTTTTGTGCTTCATATTCAGCCAACAGTGCATCTACACGTTGGTCGTATTCATCTTTATAGTTATCAATAGATGGAGTTCCCTCTGCAGAGACTTCTGTGTTTTCGGCAGTTGTCTCTGTAGGGGTTTCTGTTGATAGGTTAGCTGTTGTTCCTGTATCTTCTTCTGACATGTTACCTCATTCTGCTGGCAAATAGTTCTTCATCTGACATGGCTACATCACCTTCTGGTGTTACCTCTTCGGTTACTTCTGCTTCCATTTCCATAGGTGCGGCAGCCTGTGATAAATAATCTTTAAACTCTTTACTGTCACTCAGTCTTTTAATCATAGCAGCCAGACGAGCAATGTCCTGATCGGTGGCCAAATCAGATAACATCATATCAATAGGCATTTGTGCATCACTGGCAATCTGCATAATCGCCATTAAAGCCTGCATAAAGTCTGGTGCAAATGTAGTCTGATCTTCTGTAAAATCTGGTATAGGTGTTTGTTCACCCAACATAGTCAAAATCTTATTGACCTCTTTGGTTAAAGCATTAAGAGCGCGAGCAGAAAACTGTCCTTGAGGTGTAGCAATCTGCATACCTTGTGCTTGAGCTTGATCCATACCCGCACCAATCTCTTGTGCCTGCATCATTAAATCTTGAGGAATAGACATGTTGTCTCCTATAAAAGTTGTGCAACTTGTTGTGGAGATCCCGGGACCCCTTGTTCTATTGTTGCTGTTGGTGAAGGTTGGGCTTGTGGTTGGGCCATAGCCTGTGCCCCTTCAATAGTGGGTTCTAAAAAATCTTCTGGTAAATCCAGCTTACGTACAAGTTCTTCCAATAGCTTCTGCTGTGGGACCCCCAAACCTTGTAGGGTCTGAATCGCCATCATAAAGTCTTGTTTCTTTACCGCTTCGCTTACAGGTGTAGCACCCGCATCAAGCGCAAAGAAGCTAAAGTCTGCATCAAGATCTGCGCTGCGTACAACCTCAGTCTTGTTGTTTAGCACAATAACCTCTGGAGTATCCTGTAAAAATATCTTCATCATTGAGATGTACACCATCGATACATGCTCAATCATAGCATCACGTTCTCTAGCCAGTCGGCCAATCTCTGATGATGAATAACTGGCCAGAGCAGTAATCTCTGTAGCAGTAGCCCGAGTAGCTTCTCCACGAGTAAATGGAGCCATGACTGATCCGCGTTGGAAATCATCATTCACCTGTCTAATATATGTTTCAAGTTCAGCAGGTACAGGAGTATGGGGAACAGACTGTATCGAGCCTGCAATAGATTGAGATGGAGATAACTCTGCTTCAATGTACTCTCCATCTGCACCCATAGCCAGCTTGGCCATATCTTCATCACTATACACACCTTTCTTCACAATCCATTGTCGTGCAGCTCTGCGTACCATAGTGGACTGATATGTACGCACGATGTTTGTTTCTTCAACCTGTGAGTATACCCGTCTCAATGCACTATACCCACGCATAGGTACATCAGGCTGACGTGAAAAGAACAACGGTACAATAGGAGCAATCGGATTATCGGCAGCATCAGTAAAGGGTATCTGATCAAACCGTTCTGTGTTGTCCTTGTCAATCTCTATATCAATACCATCATACAACCATTTTTGACCATTCTGATAATCTGGTGACCATACATACATTTTGTTTTCTTTCAAATCGTAATACTCAACAACCTGTATATATTCAAATGGTGAATCTTCTGTATCTCCACTCTTGTTAACCTGTGAAAGATTCACACCCATATAACTATGCAACCCATCATCTTCATGTTCATAGTCTAGGAAACGTACAAGCTGGTGCGATGAATACTGTTTGTTCCCATACTTTTGTTTTGCTTCGTCGACAGTGATATGGTAACGATGGGCTACATACTTTTGCTGTGACCATGACGGGGCATCGGTATCCACAATAATGTCCCAGCAAGGAACAGCAGACACACCTACACGTTTAAATGGATCAGGGTGCTGTGTGGCATACAGTTTAATAAATGCACATGGATATATCAAAGCCAACCGTGAGACATCTTCAACCTGTGTACGGATATGAGATAAAAAGGCATTGCTCATAGCCTGTGCCTTATGGGGATCTCCACGACCACGCACATCACCTTTGACAATCACAGCTGGGTTACGACTATACAAGGATGCAATATACCCCTCAATATACTCGTATGCCCGTGTTGTCTCAATCAACACTTGGTCAGGCGCATAGTCACTGTCCCAATACCTAGTCATATATGCAGCACGTAACTTACGCAGTTCTTTCTTTTGCTTGTCCCAGTACTGCTCATGCCTTCTAAATAAGGCTTCTGCTATCTTCGCTTTCATTCTGCCACCTTATAGGGTAATCTGTGTGACCGTATTCTTTTGGCTCGACTACGACTAATTAATCGGTCCATCAAACCTTGCTTGGCTCTACTCACAACATACTGTGGTATATCTACCGAACAACGATATGCTAAAGCCAATGAATCCGACAGGTCATCATGTAACCCTGCTGGAGCTTCAGGTGCAACTTTAAATATAGTCATTGACCGTAACTCCATCAACGTTGTAATGCACAAACGACTGATCATATTTTGACTAATCATCTCTCTCAAAATCTCATAGGCTTCTATCTTAGACTTACTAGACGTAATCCAATCCTTACCTTTCTCACTATACCACAGGTTTGCATAACCCCAATCACGCAACTTTTGTAACACTACATGTCCATGGTTATTACTCTCACACAATATCATGGCATCATTATATTTCTGCGCAACCATCAACACCTTTTGTGCAAACTCCACAGGACTAATCTTATTGTACCTGTACTGATACGCTACCTCTCTGGAGGAAAGAGATACCACAGCAATAGTGCTATAATCACCACCCACCCCAGCAGCAGGATCCACTCCCATTGCGTATACATCATCGCTATATACCTCCTCATACTCACGGTCATTCCCTTGGAAATGTATCGGTTCAATAAGGTCTAAAGCAAACGGATCAAAGTATGCAGCTGACCCAAATGCAAACGCATCCTCAATCGATGCAGGATACTCACGTCTGAACTTGTCAATACCCACAGTGGCAATCTGCTCACGTCTCCACTGTATCTGCTCGGGTTCCAAATTATAAGCCGCAATTAGCTTCTCTTCCTCTGGACTGTACACTATATCGTCAGGTGCTGCAATACGATAATGTTGATGTTGCCACCACCAAAACGTCACCAGTGTCCACCCATTATCCGGTGCATCACTACACAACTGGTGAAACTTATCACCCACCGTATTCGGTGTACTCTCTATTACAATCTGGCCCGTACCTACTGTAGCCGATACCTGAGCAAGTACCTCTTCCTGATCGGGATAGAAAGCAAACTCCGATAGGTGCGCACTGTTTAAAGTGAAGGAACGAGTACCTCCACTTGACCTAGCTGTGTACGAAGATAAACCTGCACCCGTGTCATCAAATGCTAAGTCTGTCGTATTATCCACACTACATGTACGTTTTAAAATGTCTGGTAAACCATGCAAGAAGTTATTGTCCATCTTACGCAAATGTTTGGCAGACCTGTCATGAAACGACAATACACCATATCGAATCGGATTCTTAGATACATATGTCTGCCAAAACGCATACGCACGTAACAACGTACTCACACCTATCTGACGAGGCTTTATCACGATAATCTTCTTCTTCTGCTGAAGTATAGCCAACAACTCCTCTTGCTCTGGATACAACGTAAAAGGTTTGTATGCACCCGTATACTTGTCCTGCACCTGCAACAACTTAAAGAACTTTACCGGATCAGCAAGTATCTTACCCAGCTTGGCTCTGTGTTGAATAGGTATTGTATAGGGTACATGTATTGTCATTTCTCGTCAACCAACCTAAGTATCGTGGCCATATCCGTACCAGAACTGTTTTTATCAGACTTGGTTATCTTACGTCTAAACGTGTCCACTACATATTTTGCAGCATTAACCTTCGCTGATTCATTGGTCCCATTCTTCATTATCTTATGCAATGTTATATATGCCTGATCCAACAGCTCACGTTCCTTGCCTTCCTGATCTTCCAAAGGAATCGCACAGCTCTCAACCAGCTTCTTAAACTCTGGCTTGTGCTTCCAACTAATCAACGTCTGACGAGCTATACCAATCTCTTTACATATCTCATTCATACGTAACGCACCCTGAGCCAGTAACTTTGCCGCTATACGATGCTTGTCTGTTATTCTCATAGCCATAATCTATTCACCTGTAACATTGTCTTGGGGGTCTGATAATCTGCACAATACCATTTCTGTGCAAGTATCTCTACCACCATACTATCATCTTCCCATAACCCTGCCTCATTACACGCATCCAATAATAACTTTACATAGTTATCTACGTCTGGCTTGGTCGTCTTTAATACCGCATCACCACTACCCAACCTCTTAGGACGAGCTATGTAAAACTTGCAATACACAGCTACAGCACATTTCTTTTTATTTTCTTCTTTTTTTATCTTATATCGCTTCTGCAATAAGATTCTCTCCGCTATATCTTTTGTCGCTTCCCTTGTTTTTTTAGGGGTGTACGCATACGACTTTCCCTTTACACTCCTAAACTTGGGCCGACCCTTAGCCACCGGATCAATATGAAATACAAATGTCTGTACATCTACATCTATTGTAATTTTTTTGTCTGATTCTTCTTGCACCTTATGTCCCTATAATGATACTACATTAGTAATACATAATATACATGTACACAAATGACTATGCCAAATACTATCACAACATACCCTATAAAGGCTAAATCTAAAAAAGTCATCCGTATAAATTTGTGGCTCCCCAAAAATGAACACTGTTCGGTTTTGGGGGGGGTACTGTACGTTTGTTCAGGGCAGAATACAAGAGAGAGGACATGTATTGACCTCCCCCAAAGACCGAACAGTGTTCATTTTGGGATGCTTGTTCAGTACTGCACATCCGTACAGTACCCGAACACCGTTCACTTACTGAATACATGTTCAGCACTGAACAAGTGTGCAGTATCCGAACACCGTTAGCTCTACCGAACACCGTTCACTGAACACTGTAAACTTGAATGAACACCGTTCAGCGTAGCGAACCACTGAACACCTGTACAGTATACACCAAGTAAACACTGTTCACTTGCCAATAAAAGACCTGACATAATATGGCCCGTTTTAGCTGGCGCCACTGAACACCTATACAGTGCGAATATAGAGCTATCATAATCCTGTTTTGAGCTACGACCGGATAGTAAGAGCGCACAACGAGTGTAGTTATTGGATGTTCACGTGTTAGCACCTATCGCATCCTCTACGATATAAACGACGTTACATACAAATTATCCTTTCAACGTCGTTCAGAATCAAAAGTTTTATGAAAACTTGACACTTGAACACTTGAACAATCAGTATTCTAGACTATCGCATAAATGTTTTAACTGTTCAAGACTGTTCAAGTTCTGTGTAAAATACCATGAACACTTGAACACACGATGTTTATGGTGTGAACACTATCGCCATATCAAACTATTTTGATAATAAATAAACTTTTATATTGACAACATAATTATCACTACGGTAAGTATGATTACACACAACACAACAACATTGCAAAGGAGTTACAAATGCAATACCTACTCGAACTTCTGATATCGCTTGAGATAGTGATGTCGAGTATGTCTCTTTATGATATTTGTGAGACTATCGATAACCTCGCTCTACTTGTATCTCGTGGATACAACCCACTCTTTGAGGATATACACAGCATAGTAGATATGTATCTCGAACACTCGCCATCCTATGATGACGACCAATTCGTATTAGATATACTTGATTGTCTCATTACAGCATTACACGACAGCGAGGTATAGATATGAAAATATCAGCGTATGAAAATAGACTCGGCTATGCAATATCTCGTCTTGACGAGGTAATAGCACACCCATTTACATCTACCTATGAAGACATCATAAACGCATGCCACACTATAGCTCGTACTTTTGACGTACATATAGACGACTTGATTATCTATTATCATGACCACTACAGCCCCTTTAAACTATCACACACACAACACAACACAGAGGAATAAAATGATTGGAATACTCGTACAAAGCACAACCCGAAACAAAAAAACTGGTAACATACCTACTGTTATCGTAGGACAAAACCAAAAGGATATCGTCTCATCCTGTCAACAATCAGGATGCGTTCTACTCAGTGAACAGCTCGGTGGTAGTGGCATGTATAAAGACCTCGGTTTAAAACCATGTTATGCCCATAAGTCTCACGTCTCGTGGGGTACAAAATCAATCTTTCGAGCTATTGAAAGAGGCACAAAAACCCTTGAGGATTACAGTATAAAAGAAGGCTTCCGCATGGCATCACGTCACGCGAAATATTTCCGATTATCATCCATTGGAGATTGTTCAGTACTTGACCCGTCCATTATTGATGAGCTACTATCCGAAGCAAAACGATACCAGCTTACACCACTGGGTTACACTGCTAACCCAGAGGCTACCCATTTACAAAATATCGTTTTATTGTCGTGTCCTACCATGGCACGCGCGGATGCTGCTATCAAAGATGGATGGCGAGTTGCTGTCCAAATCACCAAACCCTATAGACATGGTGATAGCAAAACATTTACAACTCCGGATGGTCATCTCGGGGTTATCTGTCCAGAGCAAACACAATCCTTATCTGGCAAAGAAATAACTCGTCGTAACAAAATCACGTGTAACACGTGCGGATTATGCGCACGAGGCAACACTCACACAACACGATACCGAGCTATTGGCTTTATACCTCACAACTAACACACAACACAACCCGCCCCCTTTAAAGGGGGTATCAACATAAGGAATAAACACAATGAAAATACTAGTAGCCTGTGAAGAATCCCAAAAGGTAACCTCGGCATTTATCGCGCGCGGTTTTGATGCTACATC
>TARA_R100000664_G_scaffold17606_1_pt1 | contig 15904 bp, 30 predicted proteins | sample TARA_R100000664 | Tara Oceans TARA_R100000664 (sample SAMEA2622705) | marine metagenome | biome: marine biome (ENVO:00000447); feature: deep chlorophyll maximum layer (ENVO:xxxxxxxx); material: "saline water (ENVO:00002010), including plankton (ENVO:xxxxxxxx)" | depth 115 m | reverse complement strand
TATTGCAGACGAAGTAAAAAGCATTTGCACAGCAGCTTGGACCACAGCCATAAAGAATGCGTGGAAAGCTAAGTTAATTGCTGATAAATCAGCTACTTAATTATTTACGCTTTCTATAAAAGTGCAGATCAATTCTCAGTTTGCCGTAGTACAAAATACCAAGCCAAACTGAGAACATGAATCCGTCAAACCAACTTAGGTTTTGCCATGCATGAACTGCACTTTCCATTTACTAAATACCAAGAATTATTTACCTACCTTATAGTCACTTAATATAGTGATTATGAAGTAGGACTTGGTGCATAGATAGGTTGAAATATTCTTTTACCTCCCTGAGAATCGTCATCATCATCATCTATATCTGCACCAGAGGCAAAGTAGATGATGAGTAAGACGATAACAGGAAGATAAGGAAAAAATAATGCTAACTGAACGTCTGACATTCTTAGAAAATACCAGGGATGACTTGACCAGTTGTTAGATATGCTCCTAGTAAAGCAACAAATCCAATCATGGCCCAACGAGAATTAGCTAGTTCAGCTTCCTCAATGTATCCTTTATATTCTTCGCTGATTCTAGGTTGAACTTCTTTTGCGAAGATATTTTGTTTACCATATTCAGTTGTTATATGAGAATCCATTTTAAAAGATTCCAGGAATAATTTGACCAGTTGTAGCGTATGCACCTAGTGCTGCTACGACACCGAGCATTGCTGCCCAGCCATTGAACTTTTCTGCTTCAGGAGTCATGATTAAATTTGTGTAAAATATTCACCCCTTTATATTACATTAAGTTTTGTTACAAATAGGTATAAATACCTACTAATTGATTACGGTTACTACTAATTAATCTTGTAAAACGAATAATTCAAAAATAATTCTTCTCCTTTTCTTATATCTTTAATAGTTTTAATAAAGTAAAAGTTATCTTTAGGATATTTTTGACAATTAGGATCATCAGAATGATTAATAAAACCTCCTAAAGGTGTCCTATAAATTTCATCATTGTGAATGATGTGAGACATTCCTAATTCATGTCCAGCTGGTACAGTTTCTTTAGCAAAAATACCTTGTCCTGCTATAGGACTATCTTTTATATGGAGTTGGTTAGGTAGTGCTTGATAGGTCATAAAAAAGCCCACTAGTGGAGTACTAGCAGGCTTTATTTTACTCTTAAAAGTTATAATTAGAACTTGTACTTAGCTCCAATTTTAGTACCCCAAGACTTATCATCATTGGTGTCTGCATCTGCAGTTAAAACTGATAGTTCACCATAGAATCCAAGCTTTTCAGTAGCAGCTAGATTAGCTCCAACTTTTCCTGAAATTCTTGTATCAGAGTCAACACCATCAGCAGCAACTACTGCAGGGCCACCTTGTACATAGTATCCAAAAGAATCTGTACCACCTTCGTAGCCGATATGGAAGTCTGTTGTTCTAGTAGTAAAGTCTGAACCTGTGTATGAAGCATTTGACTCGACGTTTGCATAGAGGCCGCCTGCAAATGCAGAAGGAGCGGCTAAAGAAGCAGCAGCAGCTGCAAAAATAATAGGCTTAATCATTGTTGTCGAAAATATCTAAGACCTTCCTAAACTAACATCTAAAAACCCAGATGTAGTAAGGGTTTTCACTATGCCAATTTATTTTCTGGCAGTATGGTTGGAGATGCTTCGTGTTTCTGATCAGACTTTCTAACGGCTAAACCCTTGATAAATGGTCGTCCTTGCTTAGTAAAGTGACTTACATTTTTTAGATCTAATTGGTTTTTACAGCAATCAAGAAGGAGAGCAATAAAGCGTTTCTGACCTACTGGTTTTGATCCTGTATCTTCACAGTATGAGCAGTAGCTGGCATATAGGTGAAAATTACTATTGCAATATCTTTCTTTAGCATCTTTAGCAGCTGGAATTTTCTTACCTACAGAAGATACGACGTCTGCTTGATGGATTATCTCAGACTGGAGCCATTCAACTAGATTATTACTATTAAGGAGAATCTCATTACGAACTCTTTTTAGTGAATGAACTTTTTCATAGGTATCTAAAAGGTATTCACGCATCTCTTCAGTTTTCATATCTAATACCCAGTTAACTAATCCAGGTAAGAAGTTCTTCCATAAGCCCTTTACCACTCCACCTTCAACTTTAATCATCTCTTTTGCTTGAGAATTTTTATCCCATAATGAGCGATTAAACTCGATGGTTAAGCGTCGTCTTGTTAGTCCAGATGTGTTGTCTGTTGTTTGAATTGGTTCGTTTGCACAGACCATGACCATTCCCGTATAAACAAAAGGTTCACCAACATTTTTATTTTTCTCTTCAAATCTGAGGTTATCTCCTCCAGTTAGAGCTTTAAAGATTTGAGCTGATCCACCATAACGTTCTGAGTCATTAATCAGAGTTAGACGTTTGCCTTTAATAGATGCAACTTCGAAGCGACTTTGCTCTAATTGGTTCAAGGTTGTACTGGCGTAATTACCATGTCCGACTAAAGCACAACATAAATTTGCAAAAGTTGATTTACCTCTACCTCCAGGTCCAATGACTTCTAAGAATCGTTGTAGCTCATGCCCCTGACCGATCAGGCAAGCTTTAAGCCAAGCTCGTAGGACTTGTACCCTTTCTTCATCTCCGTACTGTGTACGCTTCAACCAATCGATGATAGGACCAGGATCTGCTTCAGGGTCATAGTCAAAATCTAAACCCCAAGTTAGATAGTGTTCGGGATCATGATCAAGAAATTCTCCTGTACTGATCTCAAGAACTCCATTTTTAAAAGCTAGACGATCATCATCGTCATCCCAGTAGGTATGAGTGATATAAGCCTGAGTTAAGTTAACAACATCACTAAGTAGATGAGAGGTAAAGCCACCTGGGGTAGGAATATTTTCCCTTAAAAAGAGGTCCTGTACGAAGTGTTTGTATTCCTGACGATACTCTTCACGTCTCCAAGTTCCTTTGCTCCTTTGATAGAACATGAAGGTGTCAAACTTTGGGTCATATCTCCAACCACATTCAATTACCATTCCAGTAACGAAGTCAGCTAGTTCAGAAGCTGGTGGAGTCTTTGGTCTTCTACCTTTAGCTGCTTGTTCTATTTCTTCTTTTTCTTCTTTAGAAGGTTTACCAATTATTTTTTTTATGGCTTTGTTTAAGTTTGGTATATCATTTTTATTTACTCTTGGTCCATCTTTAAATAAAGCTTTAGCTCTTTGAGCAAGTACTTCTGGAGAAGATTCAACTACAAAACCACCAAATTCTACAAATCCATCTTCTTTAGCTTTTGCTCTAAGTGTATGAATACCTGCTCCACCTTCTGGAGCAGGACCTCCAGGTACTCTTTCAAAAGTACTCCATTTTTGTTCACAAACACCTACTTCAAAATTAGGAGCTTCAGAAGACCAATCAATCCACTCTTGTAATAAGGTTTCGTCAATTTGATGAAGAGCACAACCTACGATTATCCACTCTTCATAATCAACTGAACGTTCTGGATTAAGATGATCAAGATAAATTTTTGCTTCATTTAATAAGTCTTCTTTTTGATATTCAGAACCTTCTTCATAACTTAGATTTACTTGTTGAGTGACAACACCGACTGATGGTGATTTACGGTATTTATTAGTTGGAAATTTTTTAGCTATTGCGTCATATAGCCATTGAGGTAGTTCAGGAGGATTTTTTGCAAATTCGAAGCCGCCATGGGAAGTAGTGTGATAGCCCTCTGTTTCTGGATGAGCACCCATAATTGCTCCTTGACGGGAGCGAAAAAGGATTTCAAATGAAGGAATCCCAATTTTTATTGTTGCTTTATCTGGTAGTAAGGAAAGTTTTGAAGACGGGATGCTGTAAAGCATTCTTTGCCGACCTTCTTTACCAGAGGAAATTGTTAATGTTGGTGGGAATATTGCATTAAGAGGAGCACCGGCTAATTCTTCAAGTTCTGGTATAGCTTCAGGTCCATCAATATCAACCCAAATCAATCCACCTTCATTAGACCATTGACCACTTATTAGTCCTACACCAGTTGCCGCACCATCTTCTAATTCTTGGCGAATACGCTCGATACTGTAAGGTTGAGAAGTCCAGCCAGCAATATATGCTCTTTTATCCCTTAAGGGAGTTAGAGGCCAGTGGGAAGGTATTAGGTCAAGATTAATTTCACCTGGTTCTAGATGATTGTCGGGACGTTTTGGTTCTTGTGAGGCAGTAGGCACGTTTTTCTCTTTTCGTATATTTCGGTAATAACACCAGCAGTAGCGTAGCTACTTTTCGTCAATGCGCTAGGTGTGCTGTATAACCAATGTATAGGAAATTTATTTATCCTTCAAGTTTTCTTCTTATCCCCGTCTATACCTTCCATTTCGACTTGTGCTTTTTCTTGAGCAGGTAGAATCTCGTTATAGTACTTGTCCACTGTGTCCAGCCATTTCTGCTTATATTTTTCGATTGTTGTGTTTTGAATCACAAATACTTGACTGTCTTCCCGTGTTGCGACGAATGTCATACACAATTCAGGTTTGAGTCCGATGGTGTGTTCTAGAGCTAGTGCATAGGCGGCAAGTTGTAATTGACATTTTGAATATTTCATAAATCCAGCTCTCCTCTTTCCATATTCACTTTTCGGAGTGCCAGCCCCAGGCCATCTTGAATAATATGGACCATTACTAGTTTTTAAATCTCCGAGTACTAATTGTCCTTTGTACTCTGCAACTATGTCGGGAGCCCCTGCCCAACCTTGTGTTTGATTTTTATCAACACCTGGATGCCATACTCTTGATATTCCATCTCCTCCCATTGTCCAACCATAATCGTCAGGCTTAGCAGGATTCTCTGCCCAGACAACGTTTTCTAATTTATCTAAGTTATCTGATAGTCCATCCCAAAATTCTGCAATTTCTGGATCTTCTATTTGTGGATCTTTATTAATTCCTAATAGATATTCTTCCATTAGGGAGTGAACTTTAGTTCCTCTCGCTGCGGCAGCTTCTCTGCCTCCTGGATTCTTTTTTGCCCATCTTTCTAAAGCAGCTTTATTTCCTGAAGTAGCCGATAAGATTGTTGTAACTGATGGAAGCGCACCGTAAGGTGTTTTGTAATGTCTCGATCCATCAATTGTTAATCGAGTATCTCCTTCAGAGCGATAATCCAAATCATTATTTGACACGTCGCTCGATATGTAGGTCTTAAGGAGAATAACCCTCCTAAATCTTGCTCACTCTTTTGGTTCAATATCTACTAGATGTTTTTTAGCTTCTTCTATGCTGTTAAAGAATTTGCAACTTCCTATATAACAACTTAAATATCTTTCAAACGTTGTTTTACCTCCTGTTAAAGGATAGGTATGAACAGTGCCTCCTTGAGGTGTTGTCAGAATTAGTTCTGGTTTATCTTTCATTAGTCGTGTTCTACTTCTGGTGGTCTTTCAGTAAAACAGTTTTCAATTTTTGCAGCAAATTGCATGTTTTGAAATTGTCCTACGTGTGCTTGTATTCTTGCATGAATATCGAATGCTGATTTAATAGCATCTTCAGGACTTATCATTAATTTAGAATTGGCTAATAAACCAGAAGTCAAAATAGTAACTGCTAATTCTTGAGGATTGATGGTGAAAGCACGTAAAGATTTTCCATTATCAGTAAAGGAAGAGACAAGGAAATCGAGGTGTTCCAGATTTGGATCAGGGGTTGATTGTTCAGGCATAATTAATCCTCCAAATTGCGAATGTGATATAGAGAAATGGTACTTCTTCTAATTACAGGAGTTAGAAGACCTTCATCTTTAAGAGCATGTATACGACGTTGAATAGTCCTATGGTTGCGCCCAAATTTTTTAACCACTTCTGTGATGGGTATAAGAACTAAGTGGTTCCCTTCAAAGTCAGTTGAGACTTCCAGTAGATAAGTATGGATGTCTTTTGCTAGATCATCCATGAGGTTTGTCTTCATTTTTTTTCTGTGTATTGTTGATTCTACGGTTGTCTTACTCTTCTTTTTTATCGGGATTCTTCAAATGCTCTTGGTATTTTAAAACTCCACCTTTTGCTGTTTGAAGATCCATAGTCCAACATCCCTCCCAGTTGTAGGCTTTGCTTGGAAACTTAAAAAGAATGTGTCCTGTGTTCCCGTGTTTTAAACTTTTTATCTCATAATCAGAAAATATTATTGAATCGAGGATTTCCGATGGTCCTCCTCGATATCGAAGTTTTTTTGCTTGTCTCACTGCTGGATTGCAACAACAAGACTACCTTATCTGCCCTAATCTTTAGCGATCAAACAGTCTGTACTGTTCTTCAACGTTCCCTTTGAACTTTGCCGTTTCGATGTCTTTTTGGCTTGGTCTTTTAGGTGGCTTAAGAGTCCACTGAGATCCTTCGTCCTTCCTTTTGGCGGAATTTTCGATTAAATCGTGATACATTTTTTTTCGATGCGGTTCCATTGATTTTAGTAAGAGTGAATGTGCCGTTGTCCTTGTCAATCCATTCAATTTCATCACCTATAGACCAATTAAGTTTCTGAAGCAGTGTTTCTGGAAAGTCGAAAGCACCTTCTTCATTTATATAAACTGACCAAGATTTAGGGGAGATGTAATCTTGAGGGTGTGCAATGGAAACGATTAGATGGTGAGATGAGAAGGGTACACAGAGTAATGAATACATCTGGGAAATAGTCTCTTTATTAATAATATGACAGTTTAAGGTTTTGCTTTCAAGATCTTTATACTCCTTTTTTAATTCTCTTTCTTAAACCATAAACAAGTGAGACTCGCTGGACTAGTCGTGCAGTAGCAGGAGCTTCCTTTGGATGCTCAGTTAGTACCTTTCTAATTCTTTCTTTATCTGGGAGTTCTTCTTGCTTTTGATTGATGATTGAGTTATCAATTGCTCTGGTAATTATAGTTCTTTTATATAACCCAAAATTTTCTTTTTCGTTGCGAGTCCACTTATCAAAATTATCAATTAATTTTGTTTTTGTTGGTCTAATAGTTGCTTGATATTTTGTTCCAGTCGGTTTTGAACTTATTAATTGTTTTTCATATGCCATTTTAATGATGTTAATAACATTAGATCTCTTCTTTTTCCAGTGCTCATAGTTATTTTTTATCTCTTTCATCTCTGTTTCTAGTTGATCCATATATTTATCGCACTCCTTAATAACACCAATAATGGCGTCAAATTTTGATTCCTTTCTAGATTTAAGCGAGTTCCATATGTATTCCAGCTCCTCTTTTTCTTCGTCAGTTACATCTGGTGATTTTAATAGATAGTCAATCTGTTTACCTTCTTCTAATAGTCGAAGATAAGAGATAGGATCTGCCATTACTTTCCTTGACCTCTATATTTCTTTTTACCTTTCCATGAATATGATCCACGTTTGCGTCTACCCTCTCCTATTGAAGTCTTTTTTGGTATTGCATCACTTTGCTTTTTACCGTCTGTCCAAGCAGCTTTTGCCATTCATACTTTAGTCTTTGATTCGATTTTAATCTTAGTTCGGTCTCTGTCAATAACATTAGGTAGACTAAGTGGTAGGTCTCTTCATCTATGTCTTCTTTTAAGCTAGTCGAATTGTCTTTTGAGCCTATTGATCAAACTCCTACTTTAGAGGATGAGTTTACTCTAAAGGCTGTCTCAAATCAGATTGAGAAAGTGCAAGATATTGAGGAGTTACGGCAGGGTGCTATGAATTTGTTAGGTATAGCAATTCAGCGTCAAGCAGTTATTCGTGGTCTTTGTAAACGTCTAGCAGAAATAGAGACTGAAGGAGTTGTTAAAAAAAAGTACGAAGGTTGAACCCATCAAAACAGTATAAAAAATTGGTTAAGTTGGCGACCAAAGCAGAGAATTGCGTCTCTAGAGAAAAGGCGCAAAAAATTATTAAGAAAGCTGAGAAAGCTTATTCCAAACTATCTTCTTCTAAGTCTTGAAGAGTAGTTGCCACTAGCCCAACAATTAAAAAAGCTGTCCCAGCTCCGAGGGAGAGGAACAGCAGTTTTGTCATGACTAGATAAAGAGTTGAGTACTCCATATCAGATTTTATTTTAGGCCACCAACCAAAGCACCAGTTTCATCCTTAGCTCCTAGTGATGAATCAGTAGGAGGAAGTGTGCAGTTAGCAATGTCTACCCCAGGTTTTAGAGCGTTGATACCAATCTCAGCTTCACACTGCTTAAAGAATTTAGCGGCATAAACCTGAATAGGGCAGCTCTCCCAAACATCTTCAAAATGATCGATGTCAGAATCTTTCTTAGGCCAGAAGCTAAGAATATTTTTCTCTGTAGGTATTAACCAAGATTGTGGTACAGCTATAGGTGATTTCTGTGTTTCACCATATTGTTCAGCTCCAAAAGTTGGAGTCCAAATAACTGAGGCACACATTCTTTCGCCAAAGCCTTGAGCTGATTTGTCATTAGTTGCTTTAGCGTAAGCTCCTTCTAACTGCTCTAGGAATTGAGCATATCGCTGGCAAAAAACTTTAGATGCTCCGCCGTGCATAGATATGTAAAGAGGTTTCTTATGAACAGGAACCCCATTTTTATCTACTAGGTAGCAAAGAACTAAACGTCTTCTTCTATAAGGAGAAGGTTGATTTGGATGCTTTTCTTTCCATTGATCGTATAGATGATTGACTTCATGGTATAAACCTTCAATCATATTTCTTTCTTTTGAGTTCTCTACAAAAGTAATGTCATCTTTGTAGGCTCCTCGAAGAATAACTAAACGTGGACTCTTAAAGAAGATACCTTCTTCTTCAGTTCCATCACTTCCAAAAGTTTCTACACGTTCGTCAGCTTCTGGAAAATCAGATGGATCTCCATCCCAGCCGCAACGATCAGCATCTTTTTTCTTTAGGAATAAACCAGGCTCTTGTCTTTGAGCACGGTTTAGGACAATAAGCATGCCCAGCTCTCGCATTACGCGATCATATTTTGTGGTGTCTTTGAAACGGTCTAATACAGACATGAGTTTTTAGTGTGTTTTAAAAGGTCGACTTCATAAGGCTATCAAAAAGGAATCCCATCGTCGATAGGTTCTTTTATTTTTTTAGTTTCAATATCTTTTTTTTCAACTTGTTTAATTACATCATCAATTTTCTTTTCTATTTCTTCAGTTTTTTTACTCTTACCAAAGAAAGAATATTGAGCTGACTTAACTCTTACCTTGTAGTTACTTCTTGTTGCTCCTTCTTTATCAGTCCAACAATCAAACTTCAATGCTCCACCTAGAGATAGTTGTCTACCTACAAATACAAATTTCTGCATTCGTTTAGCATCATCACCCCAGCTTTCAATTCTGAAACCTAGACTGTCATCCCAATCATGTCTGAGAGTTTTTTGTTTAGGAGCTTTACACATAAGTCCAAAGTTGAAGCAATCTTCTCTTCTTTGTTCTCCTATAAAGCCAGCTCCACCTGCAAGGTGAACGTGGTTAAGAGTTACTCCTTCTCCTACGACTTGTAAAGGTTGTACTGGAACTATGTACATCTTTTGATCTTCGTTTGGATAAACTCTTCCGCTTATCAATACGTTTGAGCCTTCAGTGAAATAGCCAGCAGCGCAACTATCCCCTGAGGCATAACTAGGGATAACAAACACTGGAACAATTTTTGTTTTTCCAGTGCTGGGAATTTCAAAACGTAAAGTACGGAGTCCTTCTACTGTTGCAGAATCTCCTGTAAACTTGGCGCAAGCATTAATTGTGTTCATAATTACTTAATAAGATTTTGTTCTAAGCGCACCTGCATTTCTTTGAGGATTGCTTTTAGGTAATAGTCAGCGTGATTACGTAGATCTATGTATCCACTTTGTAGTTGTGAAAGCTCTTCGTTCGACATTTCGGTAAAAGGCTTTTCTTTTGGAGCGTGTGGCGGCATGAGATATTTCTGTGCATTAGAACTGTACTTGGATAATCTAAAATAAACAAGATAATACCTATTTATTTAGTGTTGTGATATGACTTTGGTTGAAAGAAAAAACCCATTTGATACTGGAATGATGGATGAGATACCTCGTTGGTATAACCCCAGAACAGGTAAGTTAGAGCCTATTAATCCTCCTGAGACACCTTGGACTACAGGCGGAGCAAATACTATGGAATGGAATTATGAAAGAGATGGTCAAAATCCGTTAGCAGGCTTTGGACCAATAGGTGCTTATAATCCAGATACAGATGAATCACAAGTAGTTCCCTTAGATTTTTTAAATAATTTTTCAGACGAAAGACTACTTGCTAAAGGAAAATCACCTTTTTCAACTCCCTACTGGGATAAACAAGATGATATTAGAAAGTATTTGGAAAATATTAGAAGATTAAAAGAAAGAGGTCTTTTAGGAGGGCTACCAAAAGCATAAGAAGATGTCTAACGCTATTACAAATTGGTTTTTTAAAGGACAGAATACTCGTATTCCTAATGAGGCTACTGCTAGTTGGGGAAATCCACTTGATTATTTTAAAAAGAATCCTGACCCTACAACTTTATTTGGTGATGATGCCTTACAAGTAGGTAGGAGTGATAAAAATTTTGCAGCGGGTAGAAGAGGAAATCCTTTTGGTAGACCTGATCAAGCTTTTAATCCATTTAGATCTGCGGATAAAGGTGGCCCTGGTTCTGGACCAACACCGTTAGGACGTCAAGTTGTTTTAAGAGGTTTAGATTTTCTTAAAAATTATGCAGGACCAACTGCTATAGGGGCTCAGCTTTGGGGGCAAGGACAAGAAGGATCAGCTTTGGATCAAGCAACTGAAGCTATGCCTGATTTACAGGTTGGTCAATTTGGTATAAGTAATAATCCTGAAACTGATATAGGTAAAAGAGCAGGAGATTTTCTAACAGGTTTAATTAAATTCTAGGAATTTTATTTAATACTGGAGCCAGATCTTTTTCTACGATCTTTGTAGTTTTCTCTGCGATATCATCCAGAATATTAACGTCAAGACCTGCGAATGGTGGAATGATACCAAGTATGCGAAGTAGTCCATCTACAAATAGTGCTAGACATATAAAGCCTAAAACCATACTAATAATTGTTGCCTTAAAATTATGTTCTGCCATCGATGCTTCATCAATTGCTCTAGCCTCTTCAACAGCAGCTGCAACCATGGCGTCTACTTCTTTTTTGGTGTAGAAATCTCCTAAGAAAGGAATGTCATGTTTATCCATATTTAATTTTTTGAGAATTTGTACTTATTAAGTTTTTAGTACAACATGGGCTAAAGTTTTGAAATGAACACACACGATCCGGTTGAACGCTATTTTGAATGTATTTCTCATTGTTATTTAGACGATGAGGAAGAAACATGTCTCAACGTATGTGTGGAAAGGCTGAAGGAGGATCAAATAGTATGATGCTCTTTTTAATGTTTTCCGCCATTTCTCTATAGCCGGTACCAACATAAATTTGTCCAGCTACTACTGAAGCTGACATGATTCCCCAGAAGATGTAATACCAAGATGACTTGATTTGGTGTTTTTTCTTTTTCATTAGTGGGTCTCCATCCAGTTTTTTCCTGATTTGGCTTCGCCAGTTAGAGGACACTTTAAATTGAAAAATTCTCCAGACTTACGAAAGGAGTCGATGGCTAAACTTTTGTAAAGATCCTCAAATTGAGATTTTACAAGGGCCTGAATCTCATCGTGTATGTGTGCGACGAATGCAAAGTGACACGCCCATTTTAATCCTGCTTCGTACAAATCCTTGTATAGGATACATGTAGCTTTTTTAACTGTTATTGCACCTGTTGATTGAAGTAGCTGATTTAAAGCGGAATGTCGAGATCTGATCTGTAAATGTCTACCATCTATTCCAGTTAAATATCCTCGTTGTAAGACACGTTCATCAACTTTATCTTTTAATTCTTTAATAGCAGGTAAATTTTTGTAGAAAGTATTGATAGTTTCATAGCCTAATTCTTTTCTTTTTTGTTCACTTAAAGAGATATCTAAAATAGAACCTAACTTCTGAGCGCCAGCTCCATAAAGTACTGCATAAATTAGAGTCTTTGCAAGCTCTCTAGTCTTTTTATCTATTTTTCCTTTCCCATCAAAGATGCCAAATAGTTTTGCATTATGAGTATGAATATCAAAGTCATCAGTACTAACTAGCTTTGCATATTCTCCATCATCGAAGTAAGCTAGTTGAGCACCTAATGCACGTAGCTCTAGACCACTAGCATCAGCTCCTATTAGTAGCCATCCGGGTGTTGCATGAAATAAGGCTCTGCATTCTGCGCCGTATTGGTGACCAACTCTAGGAATTTGAGCCATATTGGGACCTCGATGACTACATCGGCCCGACACACAAGCGTTTGTAATAACTGAGCCGTGTATTCTTCCATCTTTATATTTCTGACTATGCTTCAGCCATGCTTCTTTACCTTCAATTATTTGACCTAATCTTTTATTTAATAATTGGTATTCAGCTAGAAGAGACGCCTCTGGATATTTTTTGCCCAAGATTTCAAGGACATCATCATCAACTTTAACATTCCCTTTTTCGGTCTTGGAGAATCTAATCTCAGGGTAACGCTCTCGTAACCTATCCGCAGTTTGTTTACGCGAAGCGGGGTTAAACGTAGTGACCTTGTCTTTAAGCCTTTTCCCCGTCTTGGCTGAAATCCTTTCTTCTGTAATTGGCGGGAAAACTTTCTGTAGCTGTTCATCGATTTCTGTATGTCGTGTTTTAAGAGTGTTAACCAAAGCATACGCTGCTTTTTCGTTAAAGGGAAATCCATAGTCCTCCTGAAGGGTCATTAAGATGGCAAAATTATGCTCCAGCTCATAGCAGCGAGGGTCCAATTCCTGAGAATTGAGGTATTTGTACAACTCTAATGAGACTAGGGTGTCATTCTCACAGTACTTCTGCATCTCTGGAGTCCACTTGTCCCACTTATCAGCACCGTCTTCTACTGGGAAGTCAGATTTATTGACATTTAATCTGTCACCCCATGCTCCTAGAGAATGTTTACCTTTATATTTAGGATCAATATGAGAGAATTTTTGCTCGTCTACGGGATCTAATTCAGGCCATAAGACACGACTCATGATGAGAGTGTCGCAGAGTACACAATCTGGCTTCTTCTTAATATTGGGGTAAACCTTTGATAATGCTCTGAAGTCAAAATTGATTATATTGTGCCCGATGATTAAATCAGCTTGAGATATAAGGTATAAGCCATTATGAATTGGTTCATAGTCTGGTTCATCTGAACAGCTATAAACATGGTTTGTGTCAACATCCCTGAGTACAAGGCTGTGTACTTTGTCTAATTGATGGACTAGACCATTAGTCTCACAGTCCAGTATTAGTCTCAACATGAATTAAAAACAATGCTTATAAAGCTTCGCCACATTTACTATATCAAGTTCTCCGATTAAGCCAAGCTTTCGAAGTCTCTCATCTACGTTCTTAGCTGAAGTTAAATCTGGGAGACAGAGAGTTTTATTTAATCCATTTGTTTTCTTTACTTCAACTAATTCAACTCCCTTTTTATCTTCAGAGATACATAGAACTTTTAGGTTTTCGGAATCCCACAAGACGTATCCGCTTTGCATGGTTCAATCCTTAATTGATTCATGATTGGGAATTGATTTCATCATCCATATATCTAATGCAACATGCAGTAGTAATGGCACCATTTTGTAGGCTGGTTCTGGTAGTCCACCAAAGAGTGCTGCAAGCTTGTCGCTTAGATCTGTTCGGTGTAGTTCTTCTAGCTCAACTGACAACATATTCGCTACATTAAGAAAGAAGTCAGCAGGCTCTTCGTCTTGGTGTTTTAGTTGTTCAACTATTTCCCAAAGTTGGGGATCTGATTGAATCAGTCTTAGTAATTCTTCCACAATGACTTATCGAGTACGCCGCAAGTTTATCTCTACTAAATTTTGTATTGACGGTCAAATATGTAAAATTTTTCTAGATCCTGAACGTGAGTATAGAAAAGGTTATTGGTTTTGGAAGGTAGGATTTGCAGTTGGTAAATCTAATCGTCAATTAAATGATTGGTTTAATCATAAAAAGAATAAGAGAGCTAGATCATTAGATAATAAAATTACTGGCAAAACAGGAATGAAAGCTATCCTTAGGGGCTTTAAAGAAGTTTTGAAATTAAGGTGGTTAATTCAGCCAGGAGATTGTATTGAATTGGACTGCACCTCTGGTGATCCTGAGAGGCAGTTTCACGCTTGGAGTCGATGGCATAAGCATCATCCAGAATGGGTTATCAATTATGACTACAAAGCTTTTTATTGGTATAGACCTCCTTATCCAGACGACGCGGTTTGGAAGTCATTTGATATCACTCCTATTACACCAGTTGATCGGGCAGCTAACACTACTGGCGAAAAATACTTTGATTGTTTTCGTGTTAAGCCGAAAGGAAATAAAAAAGAATTTTCTATGGAACAGACATTAGAATTAGTGGGTCAAATTTTACCTAGCTAAATTGCTTTATCCTTATCGATCAATTGATTTATATGATCATAAGTGTGGAGTAAATCCGATTGCTCATGGTTATTTACTTAAGTTCCAACCTTGGTACTACGACGGTAAGACTGTTTGGTGGGGTAAAAGCTACGAACTCAGAAGTGAAGCAGAAAAAGCAGCAGAAGAATTAAGAGAAAAGATTAGCGAGTATAAGATACTTCGTGGGTCAGAGAAGAACAGTGTCAGACCCGAAGGGGAGGCGTAGTTTTTACTGTTTCCTGCGTCTAGTGAATGATAACCCTGCCGAAGGAACAGCGGTGGGGTTACCCCTTTCAATTTCTTAATAATTTCTTAAGATTTAATGTATCACTATAAACTGTATCAAAGACTACCAAATGGGTATACTAAAAGAATAAACACACACGGTGCTTACTATGGCAAGCCTTACTTATCGCGGAATTGTTTACAAGAAGGATGTAACTGCTCCTAAAAAGGAGATAGTTTCTGATGCCCCTCATGTATATCGCGGCAAGTTTTATCATTACGAACTTTCTAAAAAGGAGGAAGTATCATGAATAACTTAGTTGCAATTCGAAAGCGTATTCAAAAGAAGACTAGGTTGCACGATGCACAACTTTTAATAGCAACAAAGTCACACTGTTTAAATGTCTCAACTCATCGATTACCTCACAAGAAAAGAGTAATCTTATAGTTTTGATAGTGCGCCTCACTTCGGTGGGGCTTTTTTATTGTCTAGTTCATTTTGTTCTAGAAGTATCTTTTTTATTAAGTCGTCTCGTTTGTGTCTGTTTGCAGGAAGCGAGTAAAAATTGTCTTTATATATCTCTTTTATTGCTTCCTGACTACTTTCATTAGTCATGGTGATTTGTACAAATTTTGGTACAGGGATTACTGAAGAGTTATTGCGTCGTTGCCTAAATTCTGTAGTTTTTTTTATAGCGTGAGGCAAACTTAAACCCCTGTATACTTATATTAAGCCCATTAAGGCTTATACATATCCTCAAACCGAGACCAAGGGGGTTACGTCTCTCATCATACAAGTTAATCGTACTCTTACTTTTCAATGACAACCTCTTCTTTAAAAAGGAGTGGCAGTTTATTGCAAGGATGGGACGAGTTATGTGGTTGGGTAACATCTACTAACAACCGCATCTATGTAGGTTGGTTCGGAGTCATCATGATTCCTTGCTTACTTGCGGCTACAACTTGTTTTATCATTGCATTTATTGCAGCTCCAGCCGTTGATATCGACGGTATTCGCGAACCTGTAGCAGGTTCTTTTTTATATGGAAACAACATCATCTCAGGAGCTGTTGTTCCCAGCTCAAACGCAATCGGACTCCACTTCTACCCAATCTGGGAAGCAGCCACACTCGACGAGTGGCTCTATAACGGAGGACCGTATCAATTGGTCATCTTTCACTTCCTTATCGGTATCTCAGCTTACATGGGACGCCAATGGGAA
>TARA_R100000664_G_scaffold15888_3_pt1 | contig 16074 bp, 28 predicted proteins | sample TARA_R100000664 | Tara Oceans TARA_R100000664 (sample SAMEA2622705) | marine metagenome | biome: marine biome (ENVO:00000447); feature: deep chlorophyll maximum layer (ENVO:xxxxxxxx); material: "saline water (ENVO:00002010), including plankton (ENVO:xxxxxxxx)" | depth 115 m | reverse complement strand
TGGAGGATTATCCTTGAGGATGAAAGTATTTTCCTCTAAGATGCGACTATGTTTTAAGTCATTCATTGCCTTATCTGCAAGTGGTTCTTCAGTCATTTAATCCTCCTGATAGTAGTCAGAGAAGCAATATTGAGGTGGGAATGCCATCATTACTCGGTCTATCTCTATAGCCTCTAAGCCATAAACCATTTTTAAGACATACTCAGCATCAACTTGCGTGTACATAATGGATCGAAGAGGAAATAGTTTGACAAGAATTGCCTCGGCTTCTTCGTCACTGAGTTCGCCATTAGCTATTCTTCGTAGCTGACTAGCTTCCTCTTTATCGCTGTCTGATAGTGGATAGCTCATGAACTACATCTAACTGCAAAGATCGTGGTGTCTCTAGTAGTTAGTCCTTGATCTTCAGCTAGTTTCTGAGCTTTCTTTAACTCTTCTTTAAGAAGTACTAGCTCTTCTGGATAGTGTGAGTGAACTGCTCTGCTGCTAAGTCTGTAGCCTTTGCCTTTAGATCTATCAATAACTTTTGCTAGATTCTGTTCGTGCATTTGAGAAGTAATACTATCCTTGCGTCTTCTTAGTTCCTCTACACAGTTGTTGACATAATCTTCAAACATTAGAGTTGTGCCTACTTGCTCTTCTAAGCTAGTGACATAGTTTGTTTCACTGTCTACTTCAACTGTTGTTGTTCTTGCTGGAAGTCGAACACTTTTTTGAGTTCCAGGAATTGCACTTGTGAAAGTTTTCTCAGTTGCTTTTCTGTAGTAAGTCATAGTTTTAACCAAAATTAGAGATACGGTTGTTTGTGCGTGTGCGTGATGGGTTATAGCCATCAGGTTGCTTGTACAAGCCTACTTTACTGTCTGGGACTGGGGTTTGGGAAGAGGGAAGATACAAACTGTAATTCTTTAGTTCCGATAAAGGGACATCCCATTTCAGACACACTTTTTGTAGATCATGTTCTTTTGTTAGCTCTTTAAGTAGTAGAGCTTTGAGTTCAGGGGTTGGCATCAAGATCTAAATTCTCCTGTAGGTATTTGAATAGTAATAGAGTAAATTCTTGGTGTGGCCCTTCCTGTGTTGCTGAGACAGCTATCGTTTGAAAGATGGCAAGCCTATCTTCTTTCGATTTGTCTTCAAGGATCGACAACATTAGTTTGTGGGCATACTTAAGCATGCTGTCTTCTATAGCATCTGCATCTTCTACATCACCTCTGTCTCTTGCTGTTTTTGCTTCAGCTTGGAGAGTATGTAGGAATTTGATGCTGTCGTCAGTTCGTAAGTCGAGGTACATAATGGTTTTAGTTGTTGTTATGAAGCCTTAGCTCCATTTACATAGACAGGTTTGATCCACTTAAGGACTCGTTGTTTTCTGCCAGGACCTTGGCAGATATATTTATAATGTCCTTTTCTCCAGTGAGGTCTAGGTGATTTTCCTTTAATAGGAATATGACCTACTGGGTATTCATATTTAGTTTTTGGTTGATGATAGTTTTCACCTATCCATGTAGCTGGTTGAGGTGTTATTTCATCCTCATTGCTAAAGCCAGTCCCTCTTGCTATTAATGGAGCTTTCTTTGTCACATACTCAGTTTGATGACTTATATGTAATATTGAATTTGCTGCAATATTTAGTATCCCTTTGTAATAGTCTGTGTATCTTTTTCCGTCAGGATCTTGCTCTAGTAATTTTCCTCCTTTTCCTAAAAAACGTAAGCCTTTAGTTCCACTTTTCCAATTAAAATCTAATAATGCACCACCACATTTATCATCTAAAGCTAATACTTTAAAGCCAGCATCAAACATATATGCATCTACAGGATTACATAAATAATTATTTTTATCAAACATACTATTTATAAATGCTTCCATTATTTCTGGATCTTTTCCTCTGTTTTTGTCAAACTCTTTAATCTCATAAAGATGTTGTTTTAATCTTCTTCTCCAACACTTGTTAGTAATTACTAGGAGGGTTAAAACATTAGTTTTTGTCCCAGATAAGTTGTTTTCTATTGATGAATGTGGGTCTTCTGTTCCATATGCCCCTCTAGGTATCATTAAAGCAAGGCTAGGTAGAACTTCATTTTCTATCGGGTTAAAATCTTGAATGTCAGTATGATAAAAAGCTTCGACCATCTTTTTAGCTAGATATATTGGCTCTCCTTTATTTTCTATAAATTCATCAGCTATTAAATGAGATTCTGCATTACTTCCTAATCTTGGAAAGGTAGTTTCATTAGAAAGCTTATTCTGCATGTAGTCTACGCAATCTCCGTCTAAGCCACCTTCTCCTGTTAAAAATGAACCTAGCTCATCATAAGCAAAGCCTTCATTTCTCATTCTTGCTAACCAATTAATGACCCAAGGCCAAGGAGCATATCCATAAGGACTATTCCATCCTTTTAAATATTTATAAACAGAAAGATCTGATTCTTTTATAACTTTCTCTTGGTGTTTAAGAATATTAGGGCTGTTGAAATAATTTATAAGTTCAGGTGTTGTTCTCTTTGTCACATTATCTATAAATCTAAAAGTTCCTAGAAGTGTATTGTGATTGGTTTCATAACAGGCTCTATCAAGATTAACTAAAGTACTTGTGTTGTGATACTTAGATTTTTTAGGGTTGTACTTCATGGTTTTGATTAGGTAATGGTGTGCAATAGATACTCAGTGTTTATAGAACTGAGGTGGTGGCGGTGGTCAGAAGGTGATAACTATTTCATCACCATCTTCTGACTTGGTCAGCTTTTTAGCTTCATAAGTAGCTCCAGTGAGAGTGTCATAGAAGAGAACTGGTTTCTTCAGTTCATCTGGAGTTAGATTTGTTAGTTCAAAATAGAGGTCGGAATACTTCATTTGAATGACTTTTTAATCCAAGACATAAGGCGAGGTTGGGCTAGGCAATTATGCCTGGCTGGGTTATCTAGGACTGCTGTTAGCTTCTTACATAGCTCCACATCAAATTGTTGTGGTGGGCAAGAGGATAAGGCATCCCTACACGTTTTAACCTCTTCTAGGTTGATCTCGAAAGCAAATTCTTTCATTGCTTAATAATTTCCTGAGTGTCTTTTAACCATTTGATTTCTTCTTCAACGCATCTTGTCAACGTGAATAGAAATTCAGGAACAGTTCTTTGTTTAGATGAATAAGAAACAAGAGCATCTCTTATGTGATCTAAAGCATCAGGATCATTTGGTACTTCAAAAGCAAGAGTAGTAGGTACTGTTACCTTTGGAGTAAAAGGTTTGATGTCTTTTGGGAGAGGAAATAGTTCAGTGGTCATTGTAATTTTTGGAGTTGAAGGTGTCTTTGCTGGAGGAGTCTCTCATTAGTGGGGCTATCTCTGAACCCTCTTAGGACAGTTACAGCACATACAGTAATGAAAAGAACATAAACAGCGAGGAAAATAGGAGTTTTGTACATAGTGTTCAGGTACATTGAAGCTAGTTTTTAGACACTAGCAATGGTGTGTTGCAGTTTGTTATATATCCTCCTCTAGTTGAAAATCAATAACAATTCCTGTCTTACCTTCAAACTCCCATCTGTGAATTCCCTCAAATTCTATGTCCCTAGATCGCAGTTCACCTTCCTCAGAGTCAAAGAGATTGAATCTAATAGTGTCATCATCAGACACGTTTAGTTCTTCGTGTTCTTTTAAAATCTCTTTTAATAGACCTAATGTCATTGGTGGATCTATGTGCTCCATTAGCCCTCCTCTTCTGGGGCATAACCCCATTTCTCTGTAACTGAGATAGTGTTTGAGTAGGAATTGAAATAAGATTGCAACTCTTCTGGTAGATGCTCCCATTGAATATCATCATCTTCATTTAGTTCGATGATGCAATGAAAGTGATACTTAATTCGTTTAGACATTAGCCCTCCTCCAATGGATAGTGAAACCACTTGTTATTAAAGAATACGTATAAATACTCACAATTCCAGGATTTCCAAAAATCCTTAGTTTCTTCTAGGTTTTTATTAGTGAAAGGCTTGATGACCTTTGGATTGGGAATACAAGCAGGGTTCCCTGTCCTTTCGTGGTAGTAGAGGGGTTGGGGTTCCCTTGTTTCTTTGCTGTCCCATATGTCAGTAGTTTCAAGGCAGTCCATTGACCCTCCCCTCACTAACTGTCTGACCTTTTTAATAGAGTCATACTTCCTTAACTCTGGGAACTTAGTCTTTGGTTCACCGTCTAAGCGGCAGAAGACAGCTTTGATTCGATTACTTGGTAGTAAGTAACCAATGGCAGATCGTGTACTCATGGTTTCACCTCCTCATATTCATTAGGTTCAAACTCAGTTTCACCATTTGTACTCTTTAGATAAGTGACTGCTTTGTAAAGCCAGTGTTCCTTGTTAGCTACATCATTTAAATCAGATTCAAATTCTTGAAATTCTTTAAGAGCCTTGTCTCTTTCCTCTTTCGTTTTAAATTCAAGGTATCCATCATCATGGATGTAGTAGTTGATAAAGAATCTAGTCATGGCTCCACCTCACTCTGTCGCTTTGTATGTTTAGCCCACTCCCAATCAATTAGGGCGAGGTCACCATAGTTATCAGGGTCTTCGTCTTGCCACTCCCACCGACTGATCTCATAGCCCATAGAAACAAGCTTCCGATAGATCTCATCTGGTGGAGCCCAAGGAGTAGTAAAGGAGATACATAGTTCCCCTTTAGTAAACTCATCCACTTCTACTTCTTCGTTGTTTAGATCCCATTTACATCCCCAGTGTTTAAGCCTCCAGTCATACCAGCGATCATCTTGTTTGCCACTACTAGGCCATTTCCAGAAGACATGTTCAGAGTCATTGGCGAGCTTGTATACTTCCTTTTCTGGTAGCTCACCTTTCTTTGCTACTACTTCTTTAGCATTATATTTATCTTTCAGAGTTTTAGAGGCTGGGATGTTAGGCCAGTCTGGTTCAGGTATTAGCTTATTGAAAGGTCTTTCACCTTTGAATAGCTCCTTTAGTTCGTCAAGTTTTGAGGCATCACTATGGGTGATGTCTACTTCATTAGAAATCCAATTAGGCATGATTAAAGCTCCTGTATTTTGTCCCACATCTGACCATAGACTTTTAGCCAAGTCTTCTGATCATCAGTGAGGTTTGGATAGGTGTGCAGAATATCGTCAGCACTTAGATAGGCAAGGCTATTTGCTTTGCAGTAGTCACCTAAGACATCGGTCATGGTGGACATCAACCGAGCTTGATAGTTGGTAGTCATTATTAGTTCCTCCACATAACTGGGGCTCCTTCCTCTTCTATCTTCTTGGTGTGATGGAAGAATTCGAGGCTGCCTCCATCATTTCCTTCATCATCTTGTAGTGGAATAATTACAGTTCCATCACTTAGTTTGATCATTAAAGGTGATTTACTCCAGCCACTTTCTTTAGTCTCTTCTGAGGTCATGTAGCGTACTGAAGCTATCTTTTTACCAACCAAGGCTTTGGTCATTCGATCATTCCATCCTTTCTCTTGTTGAGCTTCTTCTCTAATTCTTTTAGTGAACTCCCTCTTCTGCTTTAGAACTTCTTCAGCAGTCGGTAGGTCTTCAAGATTCTTTTTGGTAGTAGGCATGGTTAAATTTGCGAGTGTACAGCGATGAGTTTAGAGACATCTCAGGTCTAGTTAGCTAACCCCACTGGTCAGCCATAGCATCTGCTATGCCTTGGAAGGTAGTAGAGCGTAGTTTCCATCTATCTTTTGATGGAGGTAACCAATGGAGTCTTTGTCTCTCCCTATCAGGTAGTCCTGAGACATCGATGAAGTCAGTTCCCTTTAGTTTGGGTAATCCTTTAAGCCAGAAGCCAGTCTTCTTCTGCTCTGCATGCCCAAATTCATATGGTTGGACATACTGTGTGGCTTTGCCTAGTTTTGATCGACTAGACAGGGCTCCTACTGGGTTCTCTATGCATATCTTTGGACAGTTAGCAGTCCAGATAGCTTCAACGAATTTAATAGCAGCAGGTTGCCTACCATCGGCTACCTTTTCAGCCCATCGACTAGCACCCGACACGCTGAGATGCGTACACGGTGGGTGTGCAATGATGAGATCCCAGTTATCATCAAGGATTTCAAGGACATCTCCCTGAATATGTTTATTACTTGGTTGGTCAGTAGGTAGGAGATCACATGACCATGCGTCATGCCCTTTGGCGGCAAAGGCTTCTCTCACTATCCCTGAATATTCACAGGCAACTAATACTCTCATGACTCCTCCTCATCTGTAGACCAGCAGAGAGAGCCTCCACCGAATGTGAATAGATTGCCACCAACTGAGATGCATTTTGTAGTCCTGCACTCTTCAGGATCGGCATAAGGCTTGAGATCTTCTATCATTTCTGGGCTATTTGTAGAGGTGTTTAAGTAGTAGGCAACAATAGAGAGCCATACATCTTTGGTGAACAGTGGCATGTACCAGCCATTCCATGTTTGGTTAGGGTTATACCAACCCTTAAAGCTTGGCGGCTCCTTGTCTACGTTATTGGGGCAAGGAAGATAAAACATTGCAGGCTTCATGACTCCTCCTCCTCTCTTCTCTCTAGTCTTGTTATGGCGAGAGTCATGCACCAATCAAGGTCATACTGGTAGCTCTCAGGGTCGGAGTATTCTGGAGACTCAAGGAGTACATCTTGATACTCTTGTTGTAGCTCTTCTTGTGTGTAGTTCATGCCCCCCTCCTCTCTGTTCTTTCTGCTCTAGCGGTTGCTAGTTTTCTACTAGCTAATTGTGCTAGTTGGAGACGTGCCGATCTTGTCGCCTCGTCAGGACTAGCTGATAGCCAGTCGGATAATTTTAAAAGGTTAGTCATAAGTAGAAAAGGTTTGAGGTTCTTTGTTCCATGGTTCAAGGAATCCCATGTATTTTTCAAAGCAATACTGGAGCCCCTCTCTAGAAGGCCAAGAAGCACCGTGGGTTTTGATGCGTTTCTTAAAGACTTTCTGTCTCTTATCATCAATGTTGAGAGGCATGAGTTTACCCTCCTGACCCCATCGGTCAGCCTCCACCTGATGCGTCTGGAGACGCTGGAACCATGCTGTTTTGGCTGTTAGTTTGACCACCCTATAAAAAGATGGACGATAGGAACCAGTACAGCAACAAATTTGATTTAATTCGAAATTTTTGGATGTAGTCATAAGATTCACCAACTACTATTCATAAGACTCCAGAACTCTTCGTGTGACGTTGTATAGCCACCATGAGTCTCTGGGTTAAGGTTGCTCATTGGTATGTTATCCATCATTTGATGAACATCTACAAAGCCTTCCTCCCTTCTTGGTGGTGTTAGTTCTAATTGCTTATACATACTTCTAATAACTTGTTTAGGTACTTTTCTCGCTCGCTTTTCATTTCTCACATAACAATTTTCTAATTCAGCATCTAGCCAGTAGCACTCCCATTTAATGAGGTTTGATAGTTTTAAAAGTGGTTTTCTATGTTCTGGCTTGATGTTAGTAGCATCAACTATTACTGATATCCCCTTCGCTACATACTCATTAATCGATTGATGTAATAAAGTTTCTATCTCTGACCAATTGCCTTGTATCTCTTCACTTCCATATAATTTTGCTCTAATAGCATCAGTAGAAACTATTACAGCATTTTTATCTCTACCTAATTTCTTTGCGTAAGAACTTTTACCACTGGCTGGAATCCCTACTATTAAAAAGCATTTAATAGAGTCAGTGCTTGTTAGATCCCCTCTAAAATCTTTTTGTATAAATGTTTTACCCTCTGCATCATTGATTAGATCCATGGCTGCTTTGTACTCTTTATTAGTTAGGGAGACCCCTAAGTCCTCCCTGTAAAAACTTGGGATAGTTTTAAATCCCATTGAAACATCCACCAAGGAGCCATAAGACCCCCTCGGTTTGATGTTGGGGCCATACATGACCTCCCATCCCTTAAGACCGTCCTTAAGGATGCGTTCAACCATTTGGATTTGTACCTTATCGGCTGAGAATTTGAAGCGAATTTCATTAGTCATAAAGATTGATCCTCGTAAATTTTATTGACTAGGGCGTTGTAGGCATCTAGGCAATCCCCCAGTGATGCCCCCTCCCCCCATTGCTTTTGAATGGCTGCCCATTCCTCTGGGTGGGTGTATGGGAGATCATCATAGATCCCGTTCAGGGTGTCTTCTTTATGTGGTGTGCTCATGGCGTGGGATCTCCTGTAACTGTGTCTAATAGGTCTAGAGCATCCTTTAAGGCTTCTCTGGCTTCCTCTAGGTCGTCTAAGTGTCCAGTGATTAGAAAACTATCTCTCAAGCCTTTTGAGTCTTCTTGATTGATAATAATTTTCAATCGATCATCTAAGGTTTTAAGATCCTTAGTGATATTTTCAAGTACTGAATAACTCATTATCTGTTCCTCTCTGCCGCAGTGGGTGCTGCGTTGTAGTAGCTTTCAGACTGTTCTATGTCTTCCAGTTCTTGGCGTTCTTCTTCTGTTAGTTCTGGAAGCTCTAGCGACTCCTCAAAACTAATTTTTTGCCGATAGTCCATAGCTTAAAAGTACCTCAATTAGTAGGGTTAAAAGAAACTCGTTAGAGTCCCTTATTGAATCCCATAAAAGGGACTCAATGAGAGATACTAAGAATTAAGAATTAATTAATTCATTAATACAGAATGCCTGACGCATTGCCTCAGTCTGTCCGATAGTACGCTTTATTAAAAGGATGATGATTAAAGGAATATTCTCTACAGCATCCAAGAATCTAGCGTCTGTAGTATCTCCTGAGGTCGTTTTGTATGTCTTGCCTAGTATCTTTAATAATTCTGGATACTCTTTGCCATACTCTGAGGAATTCCAGCCTACAGCAATATTTAAGCCATATTTAGCAGCATGATCAAAAATATTCTCTTTGATGCCTAGTTTCTCCCACTGTTCAAACTGCTCAATGCCACCATATGAAAGCGTTAAATGTAACCCTAGTTCTTTGCATAGTTCATAATTTCTCCCGTAGCAATTATTAGCCAATTTGGTGTAATCGTAGTATCTGAGAGTCTTATTTATAAATCTCTCGTTTAGGTAGTCATAACTATTATTCAAAGCCTCAAAAATAGAGCCATACTTCTGAGGATTTAAATTAATTCCAAAGCATTCAAGGATAAATCTAGAATCATCCTTATTTATAGTTACAGGCTGGGTTTCATAGGCTATATCAGACACTACATTACTTCTGAAAGATATTAAAGACTTATTGTCATTCTTACGGTAAAATCTCAAAACTTCTATAACTAAACGTCTAAGAAATATTGGTCTAGTCATTAGATTTGAATAGGCGTTATAGCGTCTAGATCTACACTTAATTTTATTAGGCATATGAACTGGGTTCCCACTGCTAAACAAGCATAAACCAGCGCACGCACTAGTTCTCATAGGGCAACTGTCTTTACTAGGAATTAAGCAAAGTCCAGCAGTTGGTATGTCTAATATTTTTCCTGACTTCTCAAGCTTTGGATTTGATCCAATAGTTAGAAAATTTGAACTATCTAGATTATATATAGTTGATAGATTCTTATGATCTGGTGACCACTTCTTAGACTTAACCTTGAAAGTATCAAGATTAATTGAACATGTTGGGATAGTTTGAGTCATTAGCTTAATTAGAAGCATTTAGTAGATATTTGAATATTAGCGAACTTCTATAAGCTTTCAAAACTTATTAAGTCTATATCTTCAAAACTTAACACTAATAAACATTTCCACAATCTCCCCAGAAATAGAAATAAGAAAACCGACTATCAGGCCCGCTGGCCTTTGACTAGAGCAAAAATACCTAAAAACTGGGTATATTAAGTGGAAAACAGGCGATTTTGGGCAATATGGCGAATATTAAGCGGTTTGCAGCCGATTCCAGGCAGATTTGCCTCTGCGTAACTGTCTAACAGGCAGTTGTGCAAGCTTCAAGAACCCAGTTGTAGCAAGGGATTTCAGCTTGTCCATTAATTCTGGACTGGACACGAGACACACGAGACTGAATTGTTAAGCCCAAAGCAGCCGATTCCAGGGCATATCCCTAGGTATTTATACTCACAGTTTCTTTTTTTTCCTTTTCCGACCAATCCCACCGAGGCGGCGCCAGACCACTCAAATTTTTTTTACCCCAAATAGGTGTTTTTTAAGAGCAAGTAGGGGAAAGCTTATCCATCAAGTTCACACGACTTAAAATTGACCTTATAGCTTAATTTTATGTAAAAGTGGCAGTTTCACCGTCAGATTTCGAATTATATTCGCGTGTTACAGGTCGTCCGGTACCTACAGACCGTGGAGCACGTATGAAAATGGCTCCAGAAGTCAATAGATTCATCAAAAATAGGGAATATGAACGTCCACAGAAGACTGCATTTCAAAAAGGAGCCGATCTTTTAGGTAAAGCAGCCATAATTGGTGGTGCTTTGGCGGCTGGACATGCAATTGGAGGTGGTTTTAGGGGTAAGACAGCAGAAAACGTAGGAAAAGTAGCTGACGTAGTGCAAAATTTGGCAAAAACAGGTGATGTAGGGGCAGAAGGGGGAAAAGTAGTTCAAAACGTAGCTAAAGCTGCTACAGGGATGGCTACATACCCAAATGAGATGTATGGAGCTCTACAGCAAGAAGAAATGCTCAATAATTTAGCTCAACCAGCAGTAGATGTTCAAACATCTGTTGCAGACAGGAGTACAGCTCTCGCAGATCGTATATTAAACAGACCAGGCGGTGATTTAGACAGGCTTGACAACTTTGTAGTAGATATTCCACCAAATACAGGTGGTGGGGATACTATTTTACCTAAAAAACCGGATGTAAGTGCTCAAATAGAGAGTGTAACGGAAGAACAAGTACCTTTAAATGCTTTTGGAGTCCCTTATAAAGAGTGGGACCCAATAACAAAGACGGTTAAAGGTGAGAAGGTTATTGTTCGCCCTGGATGGAGTGAAGAACAGAAGCAGGCGCAAGCTGAGAAAATATATGGCGAAAAATTAACTAAAGCTGAACGTGTTCCCCTCCATCGTCAGTATGCAACTATACAAAGTGATCAAAACCAGCCTGATTATCCAGCAGAGGGTTCAACACAAGAGGCAGTAGATAATTTTCTCCGAAATAGATACAATCAAGCAACTGAAGAATCTTTAAGAGCTATTCCTGGAATATCAGATTCAACAGATGTCGCTATGAAAGAAGGGGTACCAGGGTGGAGAGTACCTCCTGGTAAACCTATATATGAAAAAACTAAACAATTACAAGCTCCTTTTCCTCCTGTCCAACCACTTCCTCTTAATGATCGAGGATTAGACAGTGGTGGAGGTGCTTTAGTACCTTCATCTCCTCAACCAACTGAAATAGTAGCTACAACTCCAGAAAGTAGTGAAGTAGTTTCTAATGAGGGTGGGCTTAGACAAAGAGTAGAAGATTTTGGGAACAGAGCAGAACAACATGTAAAAGACTGGTGGCACTTAGATAATGAGAAGTTAATGGGAGATCTTGGTAAAGCACTTAATCAAGATCCAACTATCCCAATTCCTATTATTGGTAGAGCAGCAGAAACAGCTGGTGTACTAGGACCTGCTCTTGCTAAGCAAGGTTTGATTAATACAGGTCAAACAGCTAAAGCTCTATACGGCTATGGAAAGAGTGCATATGAAAAAGCACAAGATATTTATTTAAAGTCTCAGATAGATAGAGCGAGTATGGGTGTAGGTGGAGGAAAGCTTGTAGCACCCAACTTCTCAGTCAGTGGCTCGCCATTGTCATATGTGCTGCAAGATCAGATAGATCAGGGTTGGAGTAGACATGATGCGGCTATTGCACCATTAGCAAAGAACCTTCAAGCTGCGTTTGGAATAACACTTCCTACTGGTCAGGTAGCTATAGGTGAAGATCATCAGTTAAATGATCATCCAGATATAGGTTTAGGTGAGACAGACATGGCGCCATCTCGTAATCGCGCTGAGAATGATAGAAGATCAGATTGGAAAAATGTTTCTCTTAATCAGTACAACAAATATGCAAGTTTCAAGGATAAAGATATTTTAGGAGAAGGTTCTCTGACACCAGATGATATAGAAATTCGCACAGACATAGATGTTGACGATCCTGTTCTTTCTAAGAGCCTTTATGGTAGACGTGTTGGAAGAGGAGAAAAACAAAAATTTATTACTGGTTTAAAAGCGAGAAATGAAGATGTCTATAGCGGTGAGGGTACTTCAGGAATGAGAAGAGGTACTTCTTCTGATTATGAAACTCACTTTGGTTCTGACGTTCATATTCCTAAGGAGGATGTAGTTAATGCATTGCGCCAAAAGTACTTAGATGCATCTCTCTTAAAGGGTTATAAGAGAGGTCAAGAAGCTAGATTACCAGCAAGAAAAGAAGGAACTGGCTTTACATTAGAAGGTAAGAGAGGAACTGGAAGTAGTGTTGGCGAACTTGGTTCCTTGTCAGGAGTAATTAACTTTAATTCTCCTGATGACAGACCAAAGAATCCAATACAAGCAGGATTTGATGCTCTTACAGAAGGTATACAAACAGGAGCACAAAAAGAGGCTGCTGAAAAAGTAGGAAAGAAAATGGCAGAAAGGGAACAACAAGGTAATCTTTTTGAAGATAACGAGGAACAGCAGCAAGGAAGTACTGAATGGGTAAGATCTCCAGATGGGAAATTAAGAAGGGTACAAATTGATGATCCATGGTAAAGGGTTTAATTCCTGATTAATTAGCGATGGTAAATTACTTCTAGATAAAACTTTCTCATGATCTTTCTCGAACCAGTTATTGCTGCTCTCTTAGGTGCCGGTGTAACTGCACTTGCAGTTTTCTTTAAGAAAAATTTAGCTGCAAAAATGGTCTTAAAATACGGCCCGTTAGTGAAGAAGGCATATGACATCATTGATCCAATTTTAGATAAAAATTTAACGAATTGGAATGGTGGTCAAGTCGATCAAGCTTTCGAATTAGCAATCAAGGCTGCATCTGATGGCGAACTAACGGAAGATGAAATTAAGAAGATAGCTGTTCATATGGCTGCTTCTTGGTTACCTGCTGCAGCTGCAGATAAAGTACGCATCCTTGAAGCTAAGGGTACAACTGAAGATCAAGATATAGTTACTAAATCAATTACCAAAACCGTTAACGCTTCTTAATCATGGCTGCAGGAGTAAAATTAGTTGATAACTTAGCAAGTTTTACGGATGCTTACGGCACCAATAAAAACTTTAAAAAGCGGGACAAGAACCTAAAGGTTAACCCATGGGCAGATGCTGGTTCTTTAAGTAGAGATAAGTATTTCGATCCTGATAAAACAACTGGTAGTGCTCAGTGGAAAGGTCTTTTAGATGATACAAACCCAGATGTTAGAGATAATGAATTTTATAACTCTGCAAGGTCATTCATTAGTCCTGATGAAAAAGGGTTTAAACCAGCTGATGATGCTTATAAGAAGTGGGAAAATTTTGCCTTTAATGATTTTGCGCCAGGTAATAAGACAGGTGGGTTAGCAGATAGAGTTGATACGGCTGATGTGCAGTCGTTTTATGATACATATTATGCCTCGCGTCTAATAGACGACGAAACTTTCGTAGGTTCATCCAACCTTAGATATATGTTTGAAGAACCTGCTAATGCTGGTAGTACTGAAGCTAATCCTAATGAGGCTAACAAAGCTCCAAGTCAGGAGGTAACAGTGTAATGGGAAAAAAGAAAGAAGCTAGAGAGCGAACTGCAAGTGAATTAAGAGACGTTGCAATAAGAGGACTACTCGGTAAGTTACCTGGTAATTGGCCCATCATTGCTGACATAGGAATGCACATAATGGGTCCAAGTACTGATGCTGCTTTAGAGAAAGGAAAACAATATTTAGGTGATGTAGTGGGTGGTTATTGGAAGCGCATGGGTGAAGAACCTGCTAGAGCTGTTTATGATAACTTGACGGAGAAGAAGGCTCCTTCTGCAACAACGAAAGGACTGCTTAGAGATGCAGATCCTTTCTTTAATCCTTTACCTCCTATTCAGGAAAAATATCCAACTAAAAAAGGAGGGGAGGGAACTCGTTGGGTAGCACAGGAAGGGGGTCCTAAATATGGTATTCACAGAAAAGATGATAAATACTTAGAAGATGCAGGATGGAAAAGACCTTTTTATGAAAATCCAGAAGTAACTGCAGGAGTTGTTGGTGCAACTTCAGCTGCTGCGCCATTGATTGCAGGTGGCTTAGCTTTGAGTGCATTTGCTGAAGGTGGAAAGCCTCGTTCATCTTATTCAAATTCTGTTGACGGCTATGATTTAAGTGATACAGGTAGTAGATCTTCTAATGAATACAACCCAAGTGTTGAATCAGCAAGAGAAGCTGCTCGTGCGAAGACTGAGTTAGAAAATTTAAAGCATGCTCATAAAAAAGAACTTATAGAGTTAAGAGGTGAGGCGGGTACTCCAGGTGTACAGGGAGGTTCTTCAGGTGTCGGCTCTTCCGGTATTTCTACTGATGTAGATAGATTTCTTAGTAACGTTTATGGGAATAGAGGAACGACTAAGTACTTCTAAATGAGTGAACGTATAATGAATAAAAAAGTATAGATAACAATGGGACTAAGTTTTAAAGAGGCTATGGAGCTGGGTGAGAACTATGGAACTGGACCCAGCAGTAGCAGTAGTAGTGGAAGTGGATTTGGTGGAGCATTTTCTAAGAACTTTGGAAAGAGCTTCCTTGATATGTGGAAGAATCGTAACGCGGGTGGCGGTGGAAGTGATGATGGCAAGAACTACTTTGGTCCAAGTTCTTTGGGAGGAGGTTCAATATCACCTATAGGTAGTGGTGGTAAACATTTTTTATACCAATACACTCATCCACAGGCAACTATTATGCCAACAGCTCCATCTCAACCTGGTTTTGGTGAGCAGCTTGCTCAGACTGCTATTGGTGCAGGGGTCTCTGCAGGTGTGGGTTCACTGTTCTGTGATGAAAGACTTAAAGTTGATATAGCTCCACTAGAAAGTACTGAAGTTAATGATTCTTTAGCTGAGATTGCATTCTTTGTTAAGGGGCTCCGTGAGTGCGCTTGAGAAGTTAAAAAAGTTAGAGCCGATTCAATTTCGGTATAAAGAAAATATAGATCCAACTCAATCGTTAAGAGCTGGTTTTTCGGCACAACAAGTACAAGAAATAATCCCTGAAGCTGTGCATGAAGTTAATGGAGTTTTGATGCTTGATTTAAATGTTTTGCGGAATTACTTATCATTAGCTAAAGAGGAGTTATTGTCTAAGAGTTAGAGCCACTAAAATAATTAGATATAAGTATTTAGAAAGTTAAATCATGTACGGACAATTAGCAGGTAGATTAATGCCTTACCTTATGAAAGCTGGAGGTTCTAATGCATTACCTTGGCTTATGAGGGGAGGAGCTGCTGTTGCCGGTGGTGCTCCAAGTCTGTTACAAGGTGATTTAGGCGGAGCGATTCTTGGTGGCGGTTTAGGTGCTGCTAGTACTCTTGGTATGCGTGGTTTAGGAACAGCACTTACAAATCGAGGCGCTGCTGCTACTGCTGGTTTAATTGGTCGTACAGGAATAGGTGCTCAACGAGGTCTAGGTCTTGCTGGTAACTTAGCAAATCAAGAATTCGGTGCTGCATTAGCTGGAGCTGCCATTCCCGTTGCAACTGGTATGGGTATTCAAAATATTACTGGAAGAGTGGGAGGTGCAGTAAGAGATCGTCTTGGTGGTACTGCCTCTGGTCAACTAACAGGAAGAGGAGATCCTAATTCTGGAGATGTTTTAGGTAGTGGAAATTTACCACCAGGAACGATTGACCGGATGATTGGACCACAAGGTAATTACTGGTATCGCTTAGATCCAGCAGGAGTTCCAGCAGGAGATAGACTTGGTAGACAATTAGATGCAAGAGCGAACGCAAATGTAATGAATATTCTTGGTGACACCGGTTTTGCTCAGACTGAAAGGATGCAGAAAGCAGACCTTGCTCGTCAAGCCGCTGCTAAGCAATTAAAAGAGAATATTGAGATGGCTAGAAAGATGAGTGAAGCTTCTCAGGCATCAGGATTTAATATGGCTGAAAATATGAATAAAGGTGTTGCAA
>TARA_R100000664_G_C2760056_1_pt1 | contig 16160 bp, 6 predicted proteins | sample TARA_R100000664 | Tara Oceans TARA_R100000664 (sample SAMEA2622705) | marine metagenome | biome: marine biome (ENVO:00000447); feature: deep chlorophyll maximum layer (ENVO:xxxxxxxx); material: "saline water (ENVO:00002010), including plankton (ENVO:xxxxxxxx)" | depth 115 m | reverse complement strand
AGACGTCTATGGCGGACAGACAACCCCTTCTAAGTTTAGACTTCTGGTGGCTCCTCTCTCCAAGGCATTTGACGAAGGCGGTGGAAGAGATATAATTTCATTTTCTGATCTTGATTCTAGTAATTTTATGACCGCCTCTGTTGCTGGTACCACGCCTGAAGTTTGGACATTTGATGGAGCAAATAAAGAAGGCCTTCTCGGAAGCGACGACCTTGATATTATTACAAGCGGAAACCTTCACGACGGAGAGGGGTCCGCTGCCTTTATTTGGAAAGATCAACTATTTGAATCAGGAAAAGAAGATCTCAGTATTGATATAACAAGAATTGTATCCGGCGTCCTAAAGGGTCAAATTCCCGATCATGGATTAAGAATTTCACTCTCAGGTACAATGGAGACTGATGATAAGACGAGATTTGTTAAGAGGTTTGCGTCAAGACATGCAACAACAGTTGAACACAGGCCTAAGATAGTCGTTCACTATAACGATTCTCAAATCGATCATCATAAAAACTTTTATTTTAATCTCACAGGCTCTCTTTTCTTAAATAATTTTCACAGAAATCAGCCAGCCCATATGCTTGACGGAAGAACGGGAAATGAAGTCAAGGGTTCAAATTGTGTCGTTCTTAGACTTGAGTCAGGATCTCATGATCACGGAACTTTCTTTACATACTCTGTCACAGGATCTCAGCATTTGATAGGAACACACGCAATCACTGGAGTCTATTCAGCTTCTTTTGCAATTGGTGCATTTGCATCAGGTACCCTTAGAAGTGAAATAGTCAATGCTGCTTCTGCTACTTTTTCAACCTACTGGGGATCTACTGATTATAAGGTTGGATTTCATACTGGATCACTTGTTATACAAAATGTTAAAAGATCAAGCTTTGACAACGCTCCAGATAAATTATTTTTAAACGTTACAAACCTAAGGTCAAAATATAGCTCATTTGAGAAAGCCAGAATGAGAGTCTTTGTTGAGAATCTTGGAAAAGAAGTCGTCTTCAAGAAAAAGCCGCTTGAGTCAACAAGTGAAATCTATACACAGATGCACTATAGGGTCCGTGACGCCTTTAATGGAAAAATTATAATTCCATTTGATGAAAAATACAAAGGAACCCTCCTATCAACAGATTCTGATGGAATGTTTTTTGACCTCTACATGGACTCACTTCCGTCAGGCAGAGTATATTCTTTTGACTTCTTAATAAAAGATTTTGGAACAGATAGGGTTTTTACAAATGTAGGAAGCAAGTTTCGCGTGGTTGAATAATGTCTAGTGGAAAGCCAAAAAATGTAATGGGGCCTAGCCTATTTTCTCCTTCCTTTATTAGGGGTATAAACCTTGGAAGTGCAAGAGTTGATGATGTAACATTTTCTGAAGTATCTGATACAAATATAGGAAGCACATCTTCATTTAGATACGACCCCCCTGGAAGTCCAATGAGGTCAACCCAGCAATTAAACATTGACTGGTCTATATTTGAAAATCATACATTTTTTAATTCAGCAATTTCAAAAGTCAACGTTGCATTTGATAAAATTATTAATGAGTTCCCATTTGATGGGACAAGAAAGGAAACAGAAGACTTTCTCGACAATCTGACTGGGTATGAAAACTATATTCTGGATAGATTTCCAAAAAATACTGGGTACCTTAATTTTTATGGAAGTAGCACTGCCGGACTAGATCAAGGGACACTTATTAAGGTCAAAGATCAAGCAGGAAGATTATTTCCTGAATATTCAAAAATGAACACTGGGCAGAGAGTCCTAGACCCTACAACAGGATCTTTCTCAATTGAGATGCAGCTCTTGTGTGCTTCTATAACAAACAATAAGCAGATTATCTGTCAAAGACTTGTTGATGATGATTATGGATTTACCTTAGGAATTTCAAATACATCATCTACAACAGAAGCTTCAATAGTCTTTTCTGTCACTTCTGGGTCAAACTATATGATCACGTCTGGGACTATTTCTAAGGGATCTTTTGAGCATGTCTGCGCTGTGTGCAATAGAGAGGAGGGTGTAGGAAAGCTTAGGCTTTATGTAAATGAAAAGCTAATCGGCGAGTCTGATGGAGAGACAGAGATTTTGGACATGGGATTTTCTCCATCTCACTACTTTACAATCGGATCAGGTTCAATTCACCACCTAAGCGGTGTTGTGGGAAGCACATCTGAAACACCGACAGGTGGAAAGTTTACACCCACAGAGACTTTTTCAGGATCAATTGATGAATTTAGATTTTTTCACTCTATTAGAAGCCTTGACGAACAGAAGCAATTCGCCAAGAGGTCAATTTTTTCATCTCCCGATCTACGGCTTTATTTTAAATTTAATGAGCCTAGTGGGTCTACGGGTGTTAATGATATTGTCTTAGACAGCTCTGGTAAGTCACTTCATTCAAGAGTTTTAAACTACTTTAGCGTATCATCCGGAATAGCTCTAAGGGGTACTGGAAGCGCCGGAGGGGGAACTGGTCCAGTTAAGCCCCCACTTGTTGATGAGAATTTAGACTTATGCCCAGTTCTGTTTCCTAAGTTTGAAAAAGTAACAGATTTAAACTATACACTTCTCTTGTCTGCTAGTAGATATGATAATGATAATCCAAATCTAATAACAAAGCTCATACCTCCGCACTATCTTGAAGAGGGACAGCATGCACAGGGCTTAAACACTATTAATGGAGAGATATTAGGAAACTATTCCGGATCCTCAATACCTGGAACAGGTGATATCGGATCTTCTCAGCTTCTTACTGCTCTTCTTTTTGTCTATGCTAGCCAGTTTGATGAGATTAAGCTTTTTATAGATGAGTTTTCTCAAATTTTTTATGTCGACTATGATGAAAATACTTCTGCATCTGATCCCTTTCTTCTGTTTGCAGGAGAGTATATGGGAATTGATCTACCTAGAATCTTTAGTGACGCTTCTCTCTTGCAACAAGTCGACGGAGAAGATCTTACTACAGACACAGCCAGGGCAGGGGGTTCTTTAAATTATGTTCAAAACCAGATCTGGAGAAGAATCTTAACAAATATGAGAGAAATTACAGTTTCTCGTGGAACTATTCACAGTGTTAAGTCTCTAATTAGGTCTATTGGAATTGAACCTGACAATGTTCTAAGAATTAGAGAGTATGGAGGTCCTTCAAGGAAGACGCTTAGAAACCTTCGTGTCAAAAAGTCTGAAGTTTCGACAATGATAGACTTCTCAGGGTCTCTTGCAGCCCATTCCAATATGGAGGTAGGCTGGAGCTTAAACGACCAGGGCTTCTTGACAGGAAGCTTTCAGAGGCCTCGTCTAATGTCTCCCTATCTGAGTGCAAGCAGGTTTGAGGTAGGATATCCTGAACCGCAGGGGACTTTTGTCAGTAAGCATATTGACTATCTTTCCAGAATAGGGGGTGTTAAGAAGGCATCAGTTGTGCTTCAGTCAACTGCTCAGGCAAATACAAATGAGACAATTATTTTAATTGCAACTGATGGAACATCTCAGACTTATACATCTAAGAGCTCTGAAACACTATCTTCTGGATTTTTTAAAGGAACAGCCGCGTATACTGTTGCTCAGAGAATGACATCATTAAAGGCATGTATAGAGGCCAAGCAACCTGGAAAGTTTACAATTGTTCAATCATCCACAACAGCAGCTAATGACACCCTAACTCTTACACAGGTTCAGGGCGGAGATGAGGGAAATACGATAGTCACCAATACCCTGTTAAATTTTAAGGTTAACGGGATTCTCAAGGGAGCAAGCACAACTGTTCCATTTACAGGTGGAAGATCAGCTGTTGGCGGTGATCCGCTATTTGATCACAATATTCATGGTATCTCAAATGATCCGGACGATGGCCTGTTTACTTCTGGGTCGTGGACATATGAGGCAATTTATCAAATACCGGGTCTCTTGACTGGATCTCACTTTGTTACACAAAGCCTGGCTAGGCTTCACGTTACAGGCACCAATGCGCCAGCTAAAACCCACGGAATTATATTCAACCTCTCTACAATCTCAGGTACTAGTAAGACTATTTTGTTTGGAAGGCCCTCAAGAAGTACCACAGCTTCAACTTTAAAGCTTGTTTTAACAGGAGCTAATATATTTGATGGAAACCCATGGAACATATCGTTCGGAAGATATCGAGCAGATGACCCTATTTCCGGAACTATTTCGCCTCTAAGCTCGTCATACTTTATCAGGTGTGCAAGAAACAGCTATGGAGAAATAAAGGAATACTTTTCAACTGCCAGCCTCTTCTCTACACCTGGTGCTAGCTCTGATAGTGAACAGACAATTAATGCAAATAGAAACTCCCACGGAGCCTTTGTGGTAATCGGATCTCAGAGCATAGATACTGCTGGAAATTATTACTTAAACTCTGTCACCAAGCTTTCAAATGAAGGTTTAAACCCTGCTGCAAGATACACAAATTTCTCAGGACGTGTAGGGCATATTAGGTTCTGGTCAAGAGGATTAAGCGAGACAGAGTTTAAGGAGCACACTAGAAACTTTAAGTCACTAGGCTCAGATGATCCAAAGAAGGGATTTAACTTTGATAGGGTCACAACGGGTACTTTTGGAAAGCTAAGAATAGACACGACAACAGACCAGCAGGTTACAGAATCAAATTCTCTTGGGACGATAACACTTACAGACTTTTCACAAAACAGTGTATTTGGAAAGACAACAAGACCCTGGGAGTTTGTAGAAACCTATGGCGGAGAGAGGGGAGATGAGAATAGATACTTTCACATGTCAGGCTCAGGGTTTGAAACAAGCAAGCAGATAATAAAACCTACATCATTTCACTATAGCTATCTATCTCCTAGATTTGACATGTCTGAAACAGATGAAAAGGTAAGAATTAGAAGCTATCAGTCAGTCGATAAGGTTGAGGAAAGTGACTTCGCCTATCGAGCCCCGCTTCATGAGCTACCCAGACAAGATATTCCTGATGACGATACAAGGTTTGCTGTTGATTTTTCAGTCGTCCAAGCCTTAAATGAGGATATTATGACAATGTTCTCTTCTCTTGATTTCTTTGATAATGCTCTTGGAAGCCCCAATCTAATGTTTGATGAGTACTACCCAGATCTAGACCAATTAAAGAAAATTTATTTTAATAGACTTATTGATAAGATTAACATTAAGAATTTCTTTGAATTTTATAAGTGGTTTGATTCAATTTTAGGTGTTATGATTTCACAGCTAATTCCCAAGAAGACAAACTTTAATGGTGTAAACTTTGTAATTGAGTCACATGTTCTGGAGAGAAACAGGATGAGATATTTATCTGACGAGATCTACTTAAAGCTTTCCGAAAGAGAAGGTACATTTTCTGACTTAGTTGATAAGTTCCTGGAGTCTTAAGCTATGCCAATTTCACCATTTAGAGATAGGTTTGGTAGATCATTCGCACTAACCGGATCATCCACTGCATCAACCCCCCCATCAGTGGGTGTTAGCTCTTCTTTTAGTTTAATTAATACGGCTGCCGGAGGAATGAAGACAGCAAAGATTGATCGGTTTAGGCAGGGCATCAACGTTTCTTCTAGGCGATATGTAAGAAGAAATTCTCCTACCACAGTCATAGATACAGGAAATACTGCTGTAATTGGCGCTTTGCCCATTTTAACATCTAGGGGAATTGATTCCGAGCAGTTTAGTGATGTTCATTCAATAGAGATTAGAGACTTTGGTCAACCAAAGTTATTTGAGGACCATGAACCCTTTGAAGACATGGCTACGATGAAGATAAACTCTAAAATAGTTTCAGGAATAACTTCTGCCTACGGCGGCCCAATAGCCTTTCTTGAAGATTCAGGCCAGCAACAATATCCCGTTATAATGCTAAACGTTTCAATGAAATATCCAGATCAAATGGATGGTGTGATCGAACCCTTGGCAATTAGAGAAATTATTAGCAATAGATCGGCAGAGACTCCGTTTATTGCCCATAGAGTAAGAGCCCATCTTATGGATGGGAATATTGAGAGAAACTATGGGACTGACATGATCTCACAGACTATATCACTAACAGGATCAATTCAGACAGATCCGTTTATTGATGCTGCTGAAATAGCTATGTCAGATGGGTCTACATTTTCTCTATTTGCACAAGGATATAGCTCTGATCTTAAGCGGCTATCGGCTCCGTATATTGATAATAGAGAGAGCTTTTGTAAAATTCTTGTCGGATCAGGGACAATTAGAGAGCTTGGTCTCATTGATAGCAATCACAAGTCAGCCGGATCAGGATTTACCTACGGTAACAACCCAGAAGGAACAGACTCCATAGCGTTTGGAGGTCTAAAGAGATGAGCAATAATAAATATGTGGCCGACTTTAATAGGCCTATTAAGAAAATTAAAAACTATCCAGACCTGAGACAAAATTTCTCTGTAGAGGGTATTGGAAGGTCAGACAGGGGAAAGCAAGGCAAGACAGACCTTCACTACACACTTGGAAGCTATCTTAGAGGTCATTGGACATTTAAAAAAATTGGAAGCACACCCACAGCAGTTAACATATACAATAGCACCCACAATGGGACGCTCACAGGCGTATCAAATATTGAATATGAGTCAGATAATCCGTTTAATGTTGTTAATGGCCCTCACCTGGAAAGACCTAGAACAGCAACATTTAATGATTCAAGTACTGTCTATCTAGTTGATGATGGATCTGGTGTGGGAAATGCAGAATACACACCTTCTTCTTCTACTTCCCTGGGATTTGCTGTACAAGCCTGGGTAAAAAGAACGGCAAATTCTTCAAATGATGATACAATACTTTCTCTTGCAAGAAATAATGGAAATCTAGCAACTCAGACAAAACTAGTTTACAGGCTCTATTTTGAGGACTCATCTGATAAGTTGACACTTAAACTATTTGAAGGATCAGCTGCTCAAACTGGCGACTTTATTCAAGAGCAAATGAATGTTGCATGGCCTCATGACAGCACATGGGCACACATTCTTGTATATGTTGATCAGACAAGGACCTCACCATCAAATCCAAATATTATTTTTTACGTTAATGGCATTAGACAGAGCTCTACAACTACCCTTACATCCTTTGGAGGCCTAACACTTCCAAGCCCGCTCCCTCCGCTCACAATAGGTGCCCAGCGACAAGTAAATGGATCAGGTGTCTTTACTTCAAATTCACTATTTTTTAAGGGTGAGCTGGCTGAGATAGCTTTCTGGAAAGACATTCCTCAGGGATCTAGGCTTATAACAGAGAATACTGCTGCTGCACTATACTGGGCAAGAAATGGATATTATTCAAGTAAGTCAGGATTCTTAAGTGAACCACCCAGGCTTGAACTTAGAAGGCTTGATAGCGCAACTGGATCCCACCCTACGATTAAAAGAACTGGAGATCGAACTAGAACAGGAAAGTATTCTGTTAGCTTTGATGATACGAAAACAGTTATATTTGCCACAGCGTCAGCTGCCTATCCTCAAGTTTTAAATAGTGATTCTCCAAATTTTATATTTCCTACAGGTACACTTGGTACAGTAACTAGAAACCTAAGAAAAGGTGTCTCAGATGTCCGGGTTGAATTTACTCCCGGAGAGTCGCTTGGACCATTTGACGACAGTCTAATACAAATTAGTGACTCTTCCTTCTATTTAACAGGAACCAGCCGTGAAACTGTTGAAGGATTTTCTTCTCCGCTTAAGAGCAAAACGCAGATTTTCTTTGATATTACACCGTCGGAGACTCTGACGCTGACCAGGGCACCTAATCAAAGATTTAAGCAACTAGACACATCAGCAACAAGCAAGCCCGATAGAACAGGATTTGCTTATTGGAATGCCGGAGATAGAAGGTGGGAGCAGATAGGTCTAAAAGACCCTGCTACAAAGAAAAATACTAAATTTGATTACGCTGTTTACGGTTTAACTTCCTCTGCAGAGACAATTCAAAGTGGTACAAATCTATATCCGCAGCAGTTTGTCCCCTGCCAGCATGCACAATTTACATCGGCTCAAGTATCTTTAACAGGAAGTGATAAGAAGCTCTTTAGAAAGCGATTTTATTCAAAAATTGGCTCTCCAACTATTACATCTTTCGCACCATTTAAGACTGTCTATCACGCAACAAGCAGCCAGACAATTAGCATGTCTGATTATATTTCACATCCATTTCTTCTTGAGAAGGTCGTTGTCAGCATACAGGGAAGAGCCCAGAGAGTTCACCAAAGAGCTAAAGAAGGTGCAGCGCTTCGTCATCAAGACGACTATATGTTCTTTATATACAGACAGGAGAGAAGAAATGAGAGCGGAAGCTTTCGAGGTGGAGGAATAAAGGCTCCAGGTGGAGGTCAGTCTCTTGTAAACCAGGGAGATACACCGTCTAATAACTTTATAAAAGACAAGCCTTTCGATGTTTCAGGAAGCCAGCGGTTTCTTGTCTGCAGTGGTGCGATGACTTTTTATAATAGTACATGCTATACAAGTGACGCAACCCCGGTCAAATATGAATACCTTCCCATAAATACCCCCGCTTTTTCCCACGACTTTAATATTACTAGCACATCTAACTATCAAGTTGGAGCATTCACAGGATCAATAAATCTTCAAATTACACCCGCTGTAGCGTCTCAAGGCTTTAAGGGAATGACATATATGTTTGACTCTGTACCTCCTACCACTACAGGTCTAGACTATATGAGAACTATTCATCATTACTGGCCCGGAGGAACTGCCTTAAAGCCGTTTATGCACGATGGAACTAGAGATTCAAGTGACTATAATAATCTTAAGCCCTCTCCCTATACAGGAAAGGCAGGAAAAATAGATTGCTCCTATGGTGAGTTTACCTTTAATCAATACCAGGGAACACAAAGTCCCTCAGAGAGAAGGTTTCCAACTGGATCTGAAGCAGCAAGAAACTTAGATATTCGTGAAAATGACCCAAGAGCCATGAGGCAGTTTGGATCTACACATTTATCACAGACTAGTTTTGGATCTCTATCTCTCGCAGCCTCGGGAAGTGCCTTACGTGTTGATCGTTCACACTCAACTGTTTCACCATATCTTATCTTTCCTGAAGATGAAATAGTTCTAGGGTTAGAGGCTGCCATAGCACCAGGCTTAATTCCCTCTATGTCAGGGTCTGGAAATTCCGGTGGAGGCTTTGGTGGGCAGTGCTCCCTTACTGGATCCCACCTTGAGCTATTTTCATCAGACGAGCGACAGACAGTTGTTCTATATGGATCTCTTATTTTAGATAAGACTGAATATCACACAACACTAAATCAACCCTTATCATCTCCAGCAATTCACGAGATGATATATGAGCCAATTGTCGATCAATGGGATATAGAGACAGAGTCATCCTGTGCTGGGACATATGTTGATAATTACATAACTGGAACAATGGTTGCTTCTGACTATCCTCACAACTCTAGAGACAATGAAGTTAGTAAAAATTTAAACTCTGTTGTTAGGGGTGTTGCGGGAAGTTTCATTATGGGAACAGCTCCAAATAGAGCTGGAGCATTTCAGCGCTCTGTTACGCTATTCGATAATTCAGAGAGATTTTATGACACTCTAATGCCAAATCTAGATGACTATGGAAAGAGAATTGATGGATTTGAAAAGCTACAGAGAACTGGATCAAATCAGACAATTGTCTTTAGTCCGTCTAATTTTTATATAGAGTCTGATGGTAATAGAATGCCATTTCCATATGAGGGAAATCCAAGTAGAAGAGTTTCTGATCTTACAAATCTACAGATATTTGGAATTGTTTCAACAAGTCCCAATGTATACGGATCTGGATATCTTCATGCAAAGACCCGACAAGGTGATATTAGAAGGCTTCTCTTTATGATAGGGTTTGAAGGAGGTACAGTTGAAACCTTTAGAACATTCTCTAAGACGGCTGGTGTAACGACTACGACAACAAACACATTTAGTCATGCACACCCGCAGTCTACAGGTGCAATGGGTTTCCGATATGGAATTCAGAATATCTATCCTGAAAGTCCAAGGGCAGTATTTAGAAGAGATAGATACGGTCAGTTTAGAGATATGTTAGAGCAAAGACGAGAAGGGAGATTTTTTGAACCGTTTCTTTCAGATAGCTTAGTCATGGGGCTAGAGGGGAAAAATAGAACAAAAGTGTCTGATCCAGCTGTTTTATGCAAATTTACTCTTTCTAGCTCAAATCAGGAAACAGATCCATACTCTACATCGTGCTCAAATCTCAGCTTTGCAGCAACTTCTTCTCTTCCATATTTTGATGGACAGGTAAGAAACAATCTTGTACCTAGCGACTTTAGAACCGTAGCACTTGTAAGTACACCTGATCTTGGGTCTACTATAAAGTTTACGAGGTAGGATATGTCTCAAATTTTTCAAACTGAGGCAAGAAGAGCTGAGTCAATTACTATTAGATCGGGTTCAGATGATGGAGATATTGACGTAACAATATTTCCCAATAGGGTTCAAATTGGACTAGATGCCGACGATTTTAATAATGTTAATGTAGTCTCCGGGAGCCTTAAAGTAACAGAAAGTATAAATGGAAAAATTCTCCACTTTACACATCATAACTTTACAATAGCATCTACTAGTGTCAACTATGTTCCAATAAACTCCGCAACAGAGTCAACGACAAGAACGGATGAGCAAATAGGCTTTCAAGTGCCCTATGACGGACAGCTTAAGAAGGTGATGACCAAAGTAAATGTTGCCTGGGGATCGACACTACTACACCACACGACAATTGCCTTTCACAAAGGACCGGATGGGACTGAAAGTGTGAGTGCATCTGCTACAGAATCTGAAACTGTAGCCCTTACAACAGCAAACACTACCAAGACAGTATCTTTTTCTAGTTCGACATTTAGCGCAGGGGATACAGTTGCTGTCTCCATTGACCCTTACGCAAGTACTTCTGGAAAAGTTAGAATGACTTGTGTGTGGGAATATGACACTAATACATAATTAATGAAGAGGAATCGCGGTGGCAGGAATATTAGATAATAAAACTAGAATCATGGATCTGGTGGTGACAGAAGAAGGAAGAAGGCAGATTGTCTCTGGTCGCCTTAATATTCAATTTGCCTCATTTACTGATTGTCATACCTTTTATCAGGGTGATGTTTCTAGTGGATCAGATGATGCATCAAATAGGCTATTCTTTGAAGCTGTGTCGCTGCCAAGGGATCAAATAACCTTTGAGGCTGATGATTCTGGAAACTTGATTTCATTTAACGGGGGAGATTTTGAGGTTGGTTCTGATGGAACAATCTATCAAGGCACAGATAACAGGAGGCTTGATCCAATAACCAGTGGCTCTATTTTTTCCAGCCTTGTAGACACTGTGCTTTCCTCATCGATTGATAACTTTGTAGATCTCCGGTCAATTTCTACAGTTCAGAGTCCCGGGTATGATAATTTTGAAACAGATGTTGACTTTATTGACTTTTCTATCTCAAACTCTTCTCCATTTTCTAATCCAGATGGTGCCACCATAGACCTTGACAATATCGAACCTCTCTTCATGGATTATAGGCTTAATCATATTACAAACTTTCAATTTCTTCCTCCCATAGTTCCTCAAGATAGGTCACCCACGGGCGCTGCATATAGCTTTGGAGAATATGTAGACTTAAATCAAAGTCGTGTCTCTACCTGGGAGGAACTTTTTGAAAAAGTTTGGCCAGGTTATCCCAGCGAAGAGTTCATCCCACAGTACAAGACAGTTAACATTACTGAGGGAAGCAAGTCTAACAACATACTGGCACAATTTTTTGAATCAGGAGGGTCCGACAGCACCAGCCTAAAGAAGCTTGATGTTATAGATTATGGTGCCTTTTTACTTGATGATGGGGCTGTAAAACATATGTTCTTTATTGGAAAGATATTTATAGACAGTGTAGGACAGCCTACATTTGTCAATATGTTTTCTATAATTCTTGACAAGGAATCAGATCAGTGAAAGTAAGCTTACCGGTCATTTCTACAATATACAGAGATAGTATTAAGACTGAAATTGTGTCACAATATAAGACATCAACAGGCGATAGAGTCTTTGATTATAAAATATATGTAGAGTGTTCAACTGTTGATCTTTTAAATAGTGACGTTGTGAGTGTCAAGGTCACCCTTCTTCCAAAAAAATCTGGATCTCCGACAAACGATTTTAAAAAGATAGCTGGTGGAGATCTCTCACCGATATCAACTGCGATTTCCACAAGGTTTAGCTCCCTTGAAGAAGTGTCCTCTTCAACTGACGGAAGTTTTGAAAAATTAGAATCCTTTTTAGGGGGTACATCACTCAGTGAAGAGAAGCTTGTTAACTTTTCTAAAAATAGCGCAATTTCAAAATCTATATTAAAAAGCCATACCCAGCTTAAGGCTTCAATAAGAGACAACAGGGTTAAAGAGGATCAGTCATCTTTTGGTAGTGATTCTATCTCAGTTGATTCTGCAATTAACTCTGATGCAAAAAAGGCTCTTTTAAAATCAAAGATGAAGAATGCTATTATGTCTAACAAGGGAAATACGATATCTAAAAGCGCATCATCATCAGATATCTTTTTTGACGGAGGTGTGAAGTTTACATCAATAAAAAGATCTCTAGTTTCAAGCAATACAACCAAGCCTGAAAGCGATATTCCTATTTTGGATTCCTTTTTAATTCAAAAATCTAGCCCGAGCCTAAGAGCTGTAACTAGTATGAGCTCTACTAGCTTTGAAAGAGATTCACAGGGAAATGTTATTCATAGGTCAGGATATTTAAACACTAGCAGACAGACACAGCAAGATGAACTTATGGGAATACTCGAAAGAAGCGGAAAGGGCATGGGGCCAAAATCTTCACTTGAGTCAGATCCAAAGTCAGCTGCCTGGACATCAGCACTTCAATTCTCAATACCTCCAAGCCTTCTCGTTAAGATGGAGTTTTCTAAATTTATAAATACTGCTAAGGATAACTATGGGGGATTATCAACTAGCTCGAGACAGGAAAAAGATACTGGATCTATTGATGAATATTTAAAAAATGATGACATTAGCCAGATTGCAACATCCCTAAGATCATCGATTATGACAATTCCGAGGTCTGTTCCTGAAAAAGTTTCTGACATGTCTCGAAGCGACATTTTAACGACAGCCTATAGCACAACATCTGAAAAATCTTCATTCGAATTTCAAATACCAGTCACTCAGTCCACAGTTAGCTCTTCTGGTGAAATTATTCTAATAGTTGAAGCACTCAATACATCAGGAAGAGTGGTTCAGGTTGAAACAAAGACTATAAATCACCAGAGAAATCTTGATAGTTTTCTTGTTCCAAGGCTATCTCCAGAAATTTCTGCACTACGATCTCAAGACTCTCTAGTTGATGTTTCTGTTAAGCAAGTAGACAGCAACTGTAATAAGATTATTATTTTTAAAAAGACTTTAAATCAAAGTGCATTTAGCAAAGGCTCCAGTTTTAAAAAAATAAGTGATATAGTCATAACATCAAAAGATCCAGATCATACCTTTTCCTTTATGTCAAATCCAGGAGAGCCTCTTATGCTTAGGGCGATTTCTATTTCAAATAGTGGAGAGCCAGGTAAATTTAGAGATGTGGTCGTTCTGCCATCAAACAGCTCCAGACATGGAGATCTAGAAAGAAACTTTGCATTTGCGACAATATTGACGCAAAATACTTCGACTGGAATAATCGTTGAATCAAAAATCACATCAGGAAATTTAGTATCTTACTACTTTGTTAGAAAAAATATATCTGAAGGAGAGAGAATATTTACCCCCATCAGCTCTCCATCGTCAAACAAGATGGGAACAAGAAAAAATACTCTTCAGGTAGTTGATACATCCACCAACATTGGTGATACCTATGAGTACAAGATTAAGTTTATATTTAAAAATGGCTCAGAGTCAATCTCTGAAGCGTATGGAATTGTGAAGAGAGAAATGGTAATTGACTCTATAGGCGTTTCATCTCTTCCCCCAACCTATAGTAAAGGTTTCAAAGAAAACAGTTATTCTGTAGTCTTAAATAGCACCATAGATATCCCGCAGTCTGACGCAGATATGACTAGATCAATATTTGAAAATTTAGATCTGTCAGACCTCTTTGATAGTGAAATATCTTCAATAAAGAATCAATTTGAAAATATTGCTATTTTTCATGTCACAAGAACAGATGTTTTGACCGGAGAAGAATACGACCTCGGGCTTAAAACACCGGGCGAAATTATAGATTCTGGAGATTCCAAGTCAGGCATCCCAGCTCCTACTTCTGGAGAATATGTCTATAAACTTGAGGTATTTGTAAGAACACCGGATAATATTTTAGCTGAAGTTGAGAAGTCCCAGGCTTTTCGAAACTTAAAAATATCAAGATCGACTCCCTCAATAGCGTCTAGCAAGTTTTCTGGACAGTTTGGGACATCACTTAATGATATTGAATTCAACTACTCTCAAAAGTTTACCGCTCCAACAGCCATTAGAGATTCAACACTCTCTTATGGAAATTCAATTGTCTCAAATCATCCAGAAAGCTCCTTTGAAATAGGTAAAACTGGAATAGTTCGGACAGTAAAGGTTTCAATACCCACTAAAGACACAAGAGTGGTTTCAAAATCCATTAGACTAAACTCCCTTGGAGACGTTTTAATAAGGTGGTCTGTGAGAGGGGATTTAAGCAACATTGACCACTTTATAATTGCCGGATCTAGAAGCGGAATGATAATTCCAGTCGGTACGCATCACACCTATTCAAGAGGAAATGACTTTCTTTTCACAGATACATCTCAAAAGGGTATAGTTGGAATTGTTTCATACTATATTATTCCTGTATTTTCCGATCTTTCTCAGGGAAGTCGGTATTCTGCTGGAACAATATCAATAACAGGAGAGGTGTAAAGTGGCAGATATTGCAGTAATGAGTTCAGGATTTTCGTTTCCGCCTTCTGATGAATTTTTATCAGGCCTTGTGAGTGTTGCTAGCTCTCCTGTCTTGTCAATTCTTACTACCATTGGAAATCAATCAATTATACAATCTTCTAAGTCTGCTGTGAGCCAGACTGATATTGAAATTGATGGAAGCGTTAACTTTGTTGACGCAACAGAGCAAGCATTTACAAACTTAACAAATCCTGCTGCCGTTGTTGGACTTTCAACAAGAGCCCCAGAAATCATAGCATCAGTTGACTATGTCCCTCTCTACACTGGTATTACCTCGGATGAATCTGATGACAATCCATCAGGCGGCTGCAATGTCGACGTCTACAACACCATCTATCAAAATACACTTCTTGAAAGCCTAACTAGAGAAGCTGCAAGAAATTGTCTTGTAAAGCTGCTAAAGAATGAAGATGGAAAAATTGATACAGCAATATCAGAGATGACTGGATTGCAGAATATATCTAGTCACTCTGACTTGCTTAGTTCATTTTCTAAGATTTGTGCCTATAGCTTTTATGTTAGAAATTGCCTGGAGTGGGATGCTCCTTCGCTTGCCTCGAGCATGTCTGAGATGTTTAATATATTTAGTTCAATTAGAGATCTAATGGGGCTAGACACCTTACAAGAGATAATTATGCCAAGAGGCGAAGGATGGCACTATCCAACAACATTTCAAAACTTTCAGGGATTTGACCCTACAAGAGTCTTCGATATAGATTCGTTTGTTGAACTGGGAACTGGCGAGCTTGCATATACAGAAGATGAGTACAATAACTCTTCTTCAACAAAAATTATAGCACAAATAGTTCAAGATCTTAGAAATTCAATATTGTATGGAAGCGCCATTAGAAATCTGGATCAAGATAGGGACACTAGTAGCACTGGATTTTCTCCATATACAGTTTTTGATGAAAGCGAATCTGGAAAATTTAGTAGTGTTATATCTGGCTTAAATAGCCTAAATGCAAGTCAATCTCAAGTTACACTTGGAACAAGTACATCTTTAGAGGGTACCGACCTTGGAGCGGGTGACACTGAAGTTACTATCTCTACGCTAGATTCATCTGACTTTAACTTATTTCTTGAATCACTTTCTGGTATATCCTTTGTTGAAAGAATGACCATAATTTGTCAAATCATATCAAGAGATATTAGCATGTCCTTTATGAAAAGGACATCATGGGTCTTGTCCAGGGTTGAGAA
>TARA_R100000664_G_scaffold34179_1_pt1 | contig 16257 bp, 8 predicted proteins | sample TARA_R100000664 | Tara Oceans TARA_R100000664 (sample SAMEA2622705) | marine metagenome | biome: marine biome (ENVO:00000447); feature: deep chlorophyll maximum layer (ENVO:xxxxxxxx); material: "saline water (ENVO:00002010), including plankton (ENVO:xxxxxxxx)" | depth 115 m | reverse complement strand
CAGCAAGACTTTATAGTAAATGGATTATTAGCTAAAGTTGTTACCACTCAAGCTGAAACAGTGGCTTTTAATGAGAAATCTAATAGGTGGTCTAGTTTTTACACTTTCTACCCTGAACATTATGCTTCCTTAAATAGAGTTTTTATAAGTTTTGCTAATGGAGAGTTATACAAGCATGACTCTGATTCAGATAACTACTGTATGTTTCATGGTAGATCATATCCTGATGAAGTAAAGGTTTCTTTTCCATTTAACTCTGATGTGTCTACTGTTAAAACATTTAATAACATAGCTTTAGAGGGACCAGGTAGGCCATATGTAATACCACTTATAACATCAAGTGCAAATAATGCTGCACCTACTGTTGTAGCTACCACAGACAGTGCAAATATAGAAGGTTCTAATGTTAATTTTAATGAAAATGACATAGAGATTGGAGATTCTTTATGGTATTACGACAATGATACATTAAGAACTTTAGGGGTTATTACTGCTATAACTGATGCAGACACTATTGTTACAAGTGTTGCAGAGGTTAACGCATTCATAACTGCTAGTAGCACGTCTTCAGGAGATTCTCTTAGTGAGGTTTTTGTTATAACAGGTGAAAACACAGCTTTTAAAACAGATTTTGAAACAAATATAAATTCTACATCTATACCTCACAGACTGTCTTATAATAATGATGATGCCAGTAAAGTCACTGCAGGCGTTTGGGTAGACAGAGAACAGATTTTAGGATCTCACATACCATATGGAACAACTAATAGTTCTGGTGGAGAATATATAGGTTTAGGAAATTTACAACTAATATCTTTAGGTCCACAAGTTACAATTTTACCTGTGGGGAGCAATGTAATACAGACTTGTGGAGCTGTTGTTGGAGATACTGTATATTATTCAAATAATGGAGTAGAAACATCTCTTGGTACTATAATATCTATAGATAATGCTAACCAATTCACTTTAAGTGTCACTCCAAGTACCATGACTGTATTTGGATATATAAAGAAAAATGCTACAATTGAAGGTGATAGGCTAAAGGGACACTATATGGATACAACATTAACAAAAAGAACAAAAGATAAAATTCATATTTACGCTGCAAATGCAAATGTAATTAACAGCGAACTTAGTAATAAATAACATAATAATTATTATATTTGTAAAATCATGGCCAAAAAGAAGAAAAAATTAAAAGGATTACATGCTGCTAAGTATTTTATTGGTGGTCTAATTTCTGGTATAAAAGGTGCAAAAAAGTCAAAAGAGGATATAGCTAAAGCTGAAGCTGATAGAGCAGCACAGTTAGCTAAAGAAGAAGAATTAAGACAAAATAGACAAAAGTTAACAATGTCTCCAGAGATCGCTAAAATGAAAGAAGGTCTTGGTGGTACAGAAATACAAAGAAGGCAAGAAGCTGCAGAGAGAAGTAGAGCAGGTGCAATGGCTGCTGCTACTAGAGGTGGTTCAAGGGTGGATCCTTTTGCTGCTGCTAGAGCAGGTCAAGCTCAAGAGGCTGCTTTAGCTTCTGAACAAGCTGCTGCTCAAAGAAAAGGTTTAGAGGCTGGTGTTGCTGAGAGAGGTAGACTTAGACAAACTCAAGAAGCTAGAGAGCAATCAGACTTAGCTAGACAGGCACAGATGGCTGACTATGCTAGAGAAGATGTTCAGGCAGCTCAATCAAATTTAGCTTCTTATCAACAACAACAATATGGTGCTATTGATGCAGGTATTGGTATGGCAGCAAGTGCTTTGTCAGATAAAAAAGAAAAAAAGAACATTAAGAAAGTTGGGAAAACAAAAGATGGAGTTCCTGTAAGTGAGTTTGAATACAAAGATAAAAAAGATGCTCCAAAGGGTCCTGGTAGATACAAGGGTGTTATAGCACAAGACCTTGTGGGAACAAAGCATGAGGGGGCTGTTAAAAAAATAGGCAAGAACACTTTAGGTGTTAATTATGGAAAGTTAGACGTTAAGTTTGGAAAGATTAGTGGTGGAAAACTTAAAGATAAAATGAAAAGAAAATATAAAAAAGGTGGTACACCAAAAGACATGATGGAAGCTGGTGAAGCTGAGGTTACACCAGGAAAATTCTCTCATGAAAAGAACCCAATAGACCTTGTTCAAAAAAATGGAGAAGAGGGTAAGCCAGAAAAGATAGGGGAAATGACAGGTGGTGAAGCTATAGTTCCACCAAAGAATGTTAAGCAAATGAGAAAGATGATTGAAGAAAAGGATGGTAAAGCTTTAGTTAAATTAATGGATAAACTTTTAACTAAGTGGGACAAGGAAGCAGAGGATAACGATGAATCAAAAGCAGAGTTTGGAAAGACTATGGCTAAACATGGTGCTGTCCATAAACCTAGAGTGCCATCAGGGAAACAAAAATTCAAATTTAGAAGCCTAGGGAGAAGTTCTCTATTTAAATAATAACATATGTCAATAGCTAATGTATCAGAAATAGTAGGAAGGAGAGATCTTGTAGCTGAAGCTCAGGGTTGGTCTGACATAATGCTCAAGAAAAAAGCTCTTGAGATGAAGTCTGAACAGGCTAAAGAGGCACGTAAACCAAAACCATATAACTTTGAGTTAGCTGAGTTTGGAACTAAGAATGAAAACATGTTTGCTGTACAGCAAGATTTGAATGAGCAAGCTTATAACTTTGCTATGGCTAATTCTGATTTACTTAGAATGGATCCTTACTCAGAAGATTGTGGACCTAATTGTAAACAAGCCCACAAAACATTGTATAATATGCAGGCAGCAGCACAGATATTCAATCAATATGGTAACGACTTAAAAAGTAGATATGATAATTTAGCTAATTTGATGTCTACAGATAGAGATAATTATTGGAACGCAGAGAACTCACAAACTTTAATGGACATGAAAAATGTTTGGGAGCAAGGGATGAATGGTGAAAATTATAATTTCACTTTTGGTCCTGATGGTAAATTGATGGTTGAAACTAGAAATAGAAAGCAAACAAAAAAAATTGCAACAGATGAGAGTGGAGAAGCTATCTTTAAAGAGGATGGAGTAACCCCTAAGCATGTTTACTATGACGAAAACAACGAAGAAACTGATGATGTCTCCAAAGCTAGAAAGGATGAAAATGGTAATCCAGTATTTGTTATGGAAGATATGAATACAGGTCAAGATACAGATTTTGATATTTCTTTTAAAAACTTTGGAGATTGGTTAACAGATCTTGGTTTTAATAATGCTATTAAAAATGCTAACAATAGTAATTTTCAAGACACAAATGTTGATTATGCAAAACTTCTTAAAACTAACAAACTTACAGGAGAATATCTAGAGGATATGTCTAAGCAAGCTTTAGAGGCTTACATATTTGGAGGAGGTGGAGAATGGGATGATGAATCAGGAGAAGGTACAACTATGGGTCACTCCTCTTATTTGTCAAAATTAGTAAAAGCAGACAAACAGGCTAAAGGGGATCTTAGTCCAGTAACAAAAATAGATATTATTAATAAGGCTTATGAGCTTGGTATTGGCACACTTGAGACTTCCCAGAAAAAACAAGATACTCAAGATCAAATGGAGCTTTATAATTTAAATATTCCTGGTGTGGTATATAAAAATACTGTTGAATATGACATTGAGGGAAATGTTATACAGGTTCCAAAAAGAGAGGATTCAGAACCAGTAAATTATCCTTTTGAAGGGAAGGGTTTGGCTACTGGTGGTTCTGGTCAGAATTACATATCATTTAATCACACAATTAATCCCAACAACACAACTATTATAAGTGGTGATAATAATTTTCAAACAGTTAATAGCACTACTGCTCTTGACGCTTATGAGAAGCCAAGAGAGTTTCGTACTGGAACTATTGGTATTGCTCCATTTTACGTTGATCCAGATACTGGAAGGGGTAGGGCTATATCTCAGAAAGACTTAACTAACCTAACACTTGAAGAGAAAAAAAATATACAATATAAGGTTGCTCTTTATGGTGATATTGTTTTTACTAGAAACGAATCAGGAAAGTTAGGAAATCTTGGAATAGATTTTACAGATACTGATGATGGACTTCTGGTTCCAGCTATAATAGATGCTGGTTTTCATGAAAACAGAATCAAAGATGTTAGAAGTTCAACTGATCCAGACAAGGCATCAAGTAATAGAATACTTTATGACCAAATAGCAAAACAAGCTGCAGCAAAACAAGAGGCTTGGAAGGCTGAATTAGAGGGAGAGTTAAAGGGAGATCAAAAAAATAATCAAAACCAACAAAACAATAATCAAGATCCATTAGGTATATTATAATGACTCAAGACGATAAAATAACAATAGAAGAATTAGCCAAAAGGCTAAAAGAAAAATATCCACAGTATCAAACGATGGATGACCAAGAGTTGGTTGATAAAGTTCTTTCCAAATATCCTGAGTATCAGAATGTCTTAAAAAAAAAAGACCAAAGCGAAGAAGATTTATTGGATGTGGAAAGTGGTACATCAGATGTGGACGATACTGGTTTGGACTCTTCAGAGGTTGAGCAAAACACACCAGTATACACCATAAATGGAGAAAACTCATCTAAAGAATCTGTTTTAGAATCTATAAACAACGAAGAATTTATTGAAGGTATTGCTAATGGTGATAACAATATAGATATTCAAAATGATGAAGTCACTGCACAGACTTTAATAGATAGTGTAAATTCATTCAAAAAAAGAAAGGAAGAAGAAAATAACACTCCTAATTTAAGTTTAAACGAACAGGTAGATCAAGAATTATTAAAGTCAGACCCCACTAGAGCTGTATCTAAAGAAAGTCTAGTTCCTATATTCACTCAAGAAAATAAAATCTCCACAACTGATGGATTAACTCATAATGCAGTGAACCCTGTTGTTAATCAAGCTTTATCTGAAATGAGAGATGTTTGGCCAGAGCAACCACTACTTAATGTTGAGAGTGCCTTCAGAGATGAAGAGCTAAATAAAAGTGTTGGGGGACATAACCATTCTTACCATTTACATGGAATGGCTTTAGATCTTACAGGTGATTCAGCAAAAGTTTTTTTAAACTGGGTCAATACAACTGAACAAGGCAAGGCTTGGGCTGAGAAATGGACAGAAAGTGCTGATGGTGGAATTGGAGTTATATTAGAATCAGAGGGAACTAGCAAGGAACATGTCCACGTTCAATTTAAAAAAGAACTTGGAAAGCCTATAACCAACTCACAACCTCCAGAACTTCCTGAAGGAAATATGGAGACAATAGAGAGAAAAACTCAAGAAAACCAACCTGATATAGCTGATGATGGTTGGGTGTCAGGAGATGCTCCTATGATGAGTCTATTAGGAATGACAAGGAGAGATCAGCAATCTAAACTTTCTGAAATTGATAACACTTATTCTAATTTTAATATTGAAGATGTTTCTGACTTATACAATGAGCAAGAATTAAAGCATTTAAGAGACAAATTAGAGTCTGAAGAGTTGATGGTTAGCAAAGGAAGAACTCCAGGTATGGTTAAAAAAAGGGGGTTTGGTATAACAGACCCATGGTGGAAGTCTGACGAGTACTTCAATGAATTATTAAATAGACCAAGGAAGATTATACAAGACTATCTTAATAGTGGATGGGAGCATGTAGGTAACAGAAGTTATAAACATACAGAAACAGGTATTGTTATATCCCCTGAAGATTCACAGGGTAGAAATCCTTTGATAGCAAATAACTCTGCTATACCTAAAATGATAAAATTATCTAGGGAAAACCCTGATTACTTTAACGAGATTAATGACACTAAGATTAAAGAACTTTATAAGGAGTTTAACCCAATTAGATTTAACTACCTTCAGCAAGAGATAGATACAAAAGATGAGGGAGATAAAAAAGAACTTTTAGAGCAACAGCTTAAAAACGAAATGGGAGAGTTTGTTTTAAGTAAAAAAAACAGCATATTAACCAATTTAGAAAAAACTATACCAAAAGATTTTAATGAGAAAACTATAGAGTTTGGAAAGAAGCTTTCTTTAATAGAAGATTGGCTAACCAAACAGCAAAAGTTAATAAACTCCTATCCTAAAACTGCATATGGTTTTGTTGACACAAGGTATATGTCTGAAAAAGATATAGAGGATTATAATAATTTAGTTAAGGGTTATAATGAACAATATAATGGAACGTATAAAAATCTTTTAAATGAGCAAAACAAGTTGTTTGAAGAAAACCCTAACATAGATACTATAAATAATTTATCTAAAGGATTTAACGAAACAGTGAAATATCTTAACGCTGTTAAAGAAAATGAAGTGTGGCAATCTCACTATAATAAAATAAAAAAGAGACAAGAAATTGTGGACAAAACTTGGAACGAAATGAATTGGTCTGAGGTGCCAGCTTTTGTTTTGGCTCAACTTGGATCTGACTTAACTGGGAATCTTTTAAAAGGTATTTCTAGTACACCTGAACAAATAAAGAGTATATTTTCTTATGAAAATGAATTTGACTGGACAGACATGGTGGCAAAAGAAGTTGCTGACGCATGGGAGACATCTCCATTTAATATTGCAAAGCCAACTGCTCTTAATAATGCTGAAGCTTTGGGTAAGGTTTATTCATCAAAAGTGAATGGAAATTCAGTTTATTTTGATGATAAAGGAAAAATAAAACACATATTAAATAGCGATGGCTTAAAGGTTGAAAATGGCACAGATGCATACAAAGAAATAGTAGAAGAATATAACAAAAATCAAGAATCATATCCAATAGAAGAAAGTTACCAGTGGGGGAATACACTTTACAATGTCATGCATGCAGGTGGAGGTTTTGCTATAGACATGGGACTTGCTTGGTTGACTAGAGGTAGAGCAAAAGCTTTTGGTGCTGGACTTAAGGCTCAAAGATATGCTTTTACAGGTGGTCTATATGGTGCTACAAATTTAAGAATGTACCATGGTTTTAAAGAAGAAGCAATAAATCAAGGTATGCTACCTGGAGACGCTTCTAGATTTGCTAACGAAGCAACTGCTATAGTTTCAGCAGTAGAAATTCTTACACCTGATTTTGGTATGCTTAGTCCAGGTACTAAAAAATTAGCTACTGATAAGGTTTTTGATGCACTCACTAAAACTACAAAAAAAGAAGCAGTAACTGATATAATTAGAAAAAACACTATAAGAAATACTGCCTTCTATGGTGTCATGGAGGGCTCTGAAGAGGTTCTTCAAAGTCAAGGTGTCGAAGCTTTAAAAGATAATTATTATCGTGAATATAACTTTGAGACAGAAGGACTTACTAGAGCTTCTGCTGAAGAGTTTTTTATTGGTGCTATACTTGGGGGAGGAACAACCTTTGTTTCCAATAGAAACACAAGTAGAGATTATATAGAAAGTGATTTATATAAAGATGCTTTATTGACATCGTATAATAACTATAAGTCTAAAGGTGGTGAGGCAGATATTTTTTCATACATAGATAACATGGTTGGTAAAAATATTAGCCCTGACAAAAAATTCACAAATACTGATGCTAAAAAATTAAAAGACAATCTAACTAACCTTTTTGGAGAATTAGATAATTTAGTTGGTGACAATCAACTGTACGATAATGACTTGTCTAAAAGAGAACTTTTAAATCTTATAGAAGCTAGGAAAAATGCTGAAGCACTTCAAGGTTCTCTTGATCCTGTTCAGGCAGAGATGATGAAAAGTAGATTAAAAGACTATAACAGCTCTATGGACAAAATACTTAAAGGAGCTGACCCAATAAAGGTTATGAGTGACCTTGCTATAAAGAATGATGATGCAGTTAATAATTATATTAGAGGTTTTGCTAAGTCTGAGGACATACCTGAAGGGGCTAAAGCTATTATAAGACAATTGTCTGGTGGTAAAATCACAACAGAAAGTCAGCAAAAAATGTATCTAACTGCATTGCAAAACGATATAAAAAGACTGGATAGCATGGATCCAGATAAAATGACAGATGTAGATAAAAAGAAATTAACCCTTTACAAAAGAATAGAAAAGGATATTAGTAACTTAAAAGTTAAAAAAGATGAAACAACAACTACCACTGCAACTGGAACAGAGGCTGGAAGAACTGCCAGAGGAACTGAAGGTGAAGGTATTGGAGAAGATACTGAACAGGTTGCAACAGAATCAGAAAAAACAACCCTCAATCAAAATATAGGCAAGAGAGTTTCTTATAAAGGTAAGAGAGGTATACTTGGAAAAGATAAAAATGGAAACTTTATAATTAAACCAGAAGGAAAGGGGAGAGGTATAAAAATTAAAGGTGTTAAGAGAGGTAACATGAGAATGGGGACTGTTGGCCTTAAGTATGAAGGTGCGAATGTGGGTGTAGACTCAAACAACAAGCTAACAATAGATGGTCAGGATTCTGGAGAAATTGTTGGTTTATATAAAGATGACTCAGGATCTTTAGGTGGTGTAATTACTATTGATGATAATGTTGGAGACCTTATAGTAGATAAAGATAAAACTATTTCCAAACTTAAAAGATTGCAAAAAAGAAGAAATGAAGGTAAAATATCACAAAGAGAGTTTTTAAATAAGGTTAACGAAATTCAAGGACTCAATGTGTTAACAGATAGCGATGTTAAATTTAATGCTGCAGCTACCAAATTAACAAATGATATAGTTAATCAAGGTGGTATTGATGTTATAACAATGGAGGACGTGGAGCAAATGATAGAGGAGGCCATAAGTGAACTTGGTCAGGAGTACGAAACAAAATCACAGAAGTCTAAACAAGAAAAATCTAATCAATCTAAGAGGGATAAAAAAGAAAACATAAAAGACGATAAGAGATCTACTAAACCACTTTTTGATTCTAGAGAGGGAACTGATATAGACTCCTTAATAGAGGAGTACGACAAACTTGAGGGTGCAGAATATAAAGCAAAAGCCAGAATACTAAGACAAGCTAAAAATTTATTCCAGTCCCAAGGGCAAAATATAATTATTCATCAAGATACTGCCTCAGAGGTTGAGTATTTTATAAACCAGGGCAAAAGTCCAACAGAAGCCATGTATTTAGCTATGGGTGGAAATGGATTTAATTTAGAGAGTGGACTAGGTAATGAAGCAACAATGCATGTAAACTTTGAGTTGGCTAATGATAACACATTGTTTCATGAGGCAGCTCACCCATTTGTAACATCCATATTTGAGGCTGCTAAACAAGGAAATAAAAATGCTAAAAAATTAGTTGATAGCATAGAGACAACATTACCAAAGGAGTATTTAGACTTTGGATATAATCCAAGAGCAGGTTATGCAAAAAATAAAGATGGTAAAGTTCCATTAGATAAAAATGGCAATGTAGACAGGAAGAAGGTTACCAATAAATATGATTCAAATGGTCCACTTGCTGAAGCACTAGCTGAGTTTTTAGCAGATGCTGGTCTTAAAAAGTTTGATGATAATCAATCTAATTTAAATAAAGCTATTAGTTACGCTAAATCAACAATTAATTCAATACTTGGAATAGAAACTGATAATCCTGTAAACATAAGCTTAGAAGAGTTAAGTAATTTAACTAATATAGATGACGTTGCACAAATATTCAAAGAGTCTACATCAAGGGGGATGACAGTTAACGAGAAGGCTAGAGGTGAAGTTAAACCAACAATAAAAAAACAAGTTGATAATTCTACTCCAGGTGAAGTTATTGCAGAAAATGTAACCATAACTAGTGTAGATAGTGATATTGGTCAAAATGTTTCACCCACTAGTGTTGATAATGTGGAGAGGACATTTGAGGAGGGTGATGTTATAAGAGCAGATAGAGGTGATTATGAGGGTCAAACATTTACAGTTATAGCAGCAGATAAAGCATTAACAGGTTTGGTTAAATCACCAACAGGTTTAGAAATGGAGTTTAAAGGTGGAATGTATTTCCCATACGCTTTTAAAGGTTATGCTTGGGCAGTGGATGGAACGCAAGTGGGAACAAAATTAATAAATGCTGCAAAAAAAACAGATGGTAGAGTTGCTATAATGATTCAGGCTGATGCAGGTATAAATGGTAGTTTATTAATGTCTCAATACATTATAAACGAGTTTCAAAATGTTATAGATAACAAGATAGCTAGTAAAAAAGATGTTTTAGAATTTATAAATGGTAAACTAAACAACACTAAGATAAGGTCAGCTATAGATAAAAGGAATTTATTAGGAAAAAGAAAGGGAATTAAAAGTTTAGATGAAATTATTCCAATATTTGAAAAATTAGATTTTGGCTCTAGAGCTAAGTTTGTGCAACAAATAGTAAAAGCTAAAGACAGTACATTAAGTAAGTTTAATTTACCAGGGGAAAATAAAATTTTAGAATATGTAAACGACCCAGACTTAAAAGGGGTAAGGAAAGCTAGTGTTGTTTCTATGGTACAAATAGATGTAAACGACCCTAATGTAATTGTTGATACAAAATCATCTGATTACGATGGGCCAATTCATGAGTCTTATAGATATCTTGTTAAAGGATCTCCAATAGCTGTCTTAAACAAATCTATACCTATAGAAGAACTTGTTGAAGAATATAAAAAAGACCAGTATTATAAGCAAGGTAAATACGATACAAATTTAACTTTGTACTCTGCAGGAAGACAAATGCCAGAAGTTAAGTTTCAAACATATGGAGATGATGGATTTTCATCATTAGATTCTTCTTTAGAGTTTACAGATATAATTAGTGGTACACCAAAACAATGGATAAAAGAAATAAAAAGAGTTGGAGATAGAAATACACTTAATGAGCTTAAGTTTATAGGAATGAGAGATTTTTTAAAGTCTGTTGAAAGGTCTTACGCTGATGGTCTTATACCAAAAGCTGCTATTCAAGATTATATATCTATGAATAATACTTCTATAGATATAGAAGAAAATACTATGAGAATTAGTAATCCTATGTTTGAATTATCTAACGTAAATTTTGAAGATATAACAAACGAGGATGGTGAGAGAGTTTTATTAATAAGAGACATAAAAGCACCAAACAGGGAAATGATGTCTAATACTCCACCAACAATCAGAACCTTAATTAAGTTTGCCTCTGATAATAATTATGATACTATTGCTTTTGAGAATGGTAGCAGCTTCAAAGGGGCTAAGTCAGAGTTCTTTGATAGTGTTGTTCCTGAAGTTATGAATGATATTATATCAGACATAAACCCAAGTCAAGGAATAGTCTTAACAGATGTAGATAATAATGGATATGTATCTATTGATATAACAAACTCTATAACAAGTCTTTCTGAAGATATGAGTAACCCATCTTCCAAGGCTCAGGTTTTTGACAATAAGGATAAATTATTTTACACAACAAACCCTAAGTTTCAAAAATTTAATAGAATCAATTCTTTTAAAGAGTTTTTAAACAGGGAAGTTTTACCAAAAGGTAATATACCTGAGTCTGTATTTGAAATGGGTGTTCAAGCTAAAAGCAATATTGATGCAGAAAAATTTGAACTAAAAAAATTAATTGACAGGTTCAGAAATATAGTAGAGAGAAATCAAAAAGGAGAAAACCCAATATCATTAAAAGAAATAAATGATGCGTTGACAGATCCAACTGCTAAAATAAAATCACTAAACTCAGAACTTTCTATGTACGAAAGTGATTTAGAAACATTAGATAGGGGTGGTAAAAGTTATGCTGCTGGTATTGTTTTAGAAAAAATAAGAAATGTTGAGAAAACAATAAAGCAACTTAAAGATGGTCACGCAGGTAGGGCGACCATAAAAGATTTAGACTCTGACCCTGAGCTTCAAGATCTAGTAAAAAAGGTTAGAAGAAAAATAGATTCTTTAAGTAACAAATTAAAAAGCGTTGTTACAGATGGTCTTGGAGTTGTTATAGATGATAATTTAGGTATATATATTAATAGACAATATAGAATATTTAACGACACAGAGTATAGAGACAAGATGAGAAACCTAATTGAATCTATGATTAACGAAAAGGTTAGTACAGGAAAAATAAAAGAATCTATAGAGGGCTTTGAAAAAGAATATAATATCATACAAAGTGCTATGAATCTTTTTTCAGAAAAATACAAACAATACCTTCAAAATCAAGGCCTTCCATCTGATGAAATAACTGAAGAAAAAGTGTTAAGATTTGTTTCTCAATTATTCCTTGATAACGATAGTAGAGATGATTTTGTTAAGTCTGTTTTAAAAACAAGAAATATTAATACTAATATTTTTACTACAAGAAAAGAAATACCTGATGCTATAAAAGATTTATATAGTCCAATAGAAAACCCTGTATACAACATAACTAACTCTATAACTAAAATGGTTGATGAGTATGAAAACCTAAACTTTAAAGCAAAAACAGTTGAAGCTTTAAATGGTATTTTAATTTTTGATGACTCAAACATTCCTGTTGGAAGCGATGGAGATAGATATAGAAACAATAAATTTACTTTAAAGTTTAATAACAAGACTTATTATACAACCAAAGAAATTAAAGAATTTATTGAGGGAGAAGAACTTAACTATGGTAAAATAATGACACTTGCTCAAGGCTTAAATGGTGTTTTAAAACTTGGGAAAACTGTATGGTCTCCAAAGACTCACGTTAGGAACTTCTTTGGTAATATGTATTTTGCATCTATTAATGGACATGTTCCTGGTTCAAACTTTTTTGAAAGCTGGAAAGTTATGCAGAATTTGTTTGATAGTAGCACAACCCAAGAGAGAGAGGATATGTTTGCCACAATGATTAGAGCTGGAATAATAGATTCTGTTTATGCAGATGAACTAAAAGCTATATTGAAAGAAAGTAATTTAGGAAAACTTGGTTCTGAACTCTTTGAAAACAATGTGGATGTAGATGCTATAAAAAAGAAAAAACCAGGTCTTCGTAAGATTCTAAATGATTTTGTTAATAAGGCTTACCTTTTTGAAGATGTTGTTTGGAAGGGTGCAGGGTTCTTGAATGAAGTTCAAGTATATTTGGATGCAGGATATACTAGAGAACAAGCTTTGAAAGAGGCTTCTGAAAATATAAGGGGAGGTTATACTACCTACTCTATGGTTCCTAAAGTTGGTAAAAGACTTAGAAGATCTTTATTTGTTAGTGACTTCGTTTCTTTCCCTGCTGAAGTAGTTAGAACCAGTGTAAATGCAATTTTAATAGCAAAAAAACAATTAATGTCTGGTAACCCAGTGTTAATGACTCAGGGTGCTAAAAGGTTATTTGGAATAGGATTTGCAGGATATGCTATGCCTCATGCTTTTACTTTACTTGCTGGGACATGGGCTACTGCCCTTGAGTTTATAAAAAATCTATTTGATGATGAACCAGAAGAAGGAGAAAATGAATTAATGAATTGGAAACTCATGAATGGAAAACAAGATAAAGTTGGAGGATGGGAGTTTTTTGAAAGTTTATCTGATTATTACGAAGTTAAAAAGTTTGATGATTGGGAAAAAACAGGATTAGATGATATGGATAGAGATAAAATGATTCAATTATTTTTGCCACCTTGGATGAAATATGGAGATGTAAAACTTGTTTCTGCTCAATCAAATGAAAATGGAGACTTTGATGGCACAATGTATGTTTGGAACTCAACTGATAATATGTCTGATGGTATATTTAGAGAATTTGTTAACTCAATTTTTAACCCACCTGAAGACGATCCATCTTTTGACACAAAGATATTTAATGATGTTTTACACACCACATTAGATCCATTTATTAGTCCAAGTATGATGACTCAATTAATTCTTGAGACTGGTAGAAATAAAAAGAAATCTGGAGCTAGTATATGGGATGAAGATGACATTGGTCGTGATAAATTTACAAAATGGCTTTCTTATACCTTAAAAGCTGGGGCACCTGGCTTTGCGACACAGGTATATGATTTATTAGAAAGTTGGCAGCCTGACACATTTTTAAGTGAAGATGAGTTGAAGTATATGAAAAAAAGTTTTTTACACGAAGCAATGTCTTTTACTGGTAATAGGTTCTCTAGATTTAATATACAAGAAAATTTTAAATATGGAGTGAAAGAAGTAATTACTAACTTAAACAACACAAAGCCAAGAGAAAAAGAAGAAGTCAATGTTTTTAATAGGGTTAAAAGACAAATGGAATATTTAGATAAATTATATTTGTATTCTGAATTTTTTGGTATAGAAACAGAAGGTGTAAAAAAAGCTTTGATTAAATCTATGGAAGATAAATTTAACAGGAGTGAAACTAATAGAGATAATATAATTCTACAGTATTATCCTGGATATAATTCTAATGATGAACTTTACATGTTCTTAAATAGAGATAGGGTTTCTCAACCTGATTTTGAAACATGGTCAAAGTCCAATGACTGGGCAGAGATTTTAAAACCTTGGCAAACAGAACAAGTACAAGATATAAGAGAAAAAGAATTAAGTAATTAAATATGAAATTAGAAGTATTAAGAATATCAAGTGGCCCAGACTCAACCTCTGGAATATTATTTATAGTAGATGATTCTGCAGAAAACCCACATGGAGAAGGTTTTAGATGTAAAAGAAGTTTTGTGTGTTATACATTAGAAGATGAACATAGAGATGAAAAAAAATATGGAGAAACAAGGATCCCTGCTGGGACATATAAAATTAAACTTAGAAAAGAAGGTGGATACCATCAAAAATATTCTAAAAGATTTCCTAAAATTCATCGTGGTATGCTTCATATTACTGACGTACCTAACTTTGAGTACATCCTTATTCATTGTGGTAATACTGATGAGCATACTGCAGGATGCTTACTCGTGGGGGACTCGCAAGAAAACAATCAAATAAATGAAAATGGTTTTATAGGTAAGTCAACACAGGCTTATAAAAGAATATATCCTAGGATAGCAGAAGCCTTAGTTAATAACAAAGAGGTGTTAATAACTTACAAAGATATTGCCTAACTAACAAATAAATTCACTATATTTGACAGTAAGTTTCATAATGTTTAGTTTTGGGGGGTTTTGTTTGATTCTGTATTAAACTGCCCCCCATCCTTTTAATTAGTAATATGAGAGATTATAAAGACGAATATAAGAAGTTTCAATCTAGCCCTAAGCAAAGAGCTAATAATAGAAAAAGAAAGAGAGATAGGTATAAGTTAGAAAAGGGTGGAAAGGTTTCTAAGTTTGATGGAAAGGAAGTTCATCATACTGAGGGTATAAACTCAAATAAACTAAGCGTTGTGTCTGCTAAAAAAAATAGAGGTAAAAAAGGAGAAGGAGGAAGAAAGAAAGGTGTTGGACATAATTACCCTAAAAAAAGAAAGTACGTAAAACGTAATGTCAATTAAAGAAAAAAAAACAAAGCAGCTAGGAATGAATCCTGGAACTGCTGCCCATAGACTTAGAAAATCTATTTTATTTAGCTTTGCTAAGAAGTTGGGATTTAATTGGTGTTACCAATGTGCAACAGAAATAGTAGATATAGATAATTTTACAATAGAACATAAAAAACCTTGGTTAGATTCTGATAATCCACCTGAGGTTTTTTTTGATCTAGACAATATAGCGTTTTCACATGCTGGTTGTAATTATCGTGCAGCTAGAGTTAAACATGGTATGCCATGTCCATCAGTTACAGCCTACAGAAAAGGATGTAGATGTGATGGGTGTAAAAAAGCTAGAGCTGAATATAGAAAGAAAAGAAAAGAATTAAAAGGAAGAAAAAATGAGTAAACCAAGTTTTATAGATAAAGCAAAAAGTTTAATAAGAGACACAACAAACCACGTTTTAAATCGTGCACAAAACGTATCTAAAGAAGAGTATTTAAGGAGAGCTATGGTATGTGATACTTGTGTTCACTTTGTGAAAAAAGATAATATATGTGGTGTTTGTGGTTGCTACATGGATGTAAAAGCTAAATGGCAAACCTCAACTTGCCCTAAAGACAAATGGTAATATGAAAAGAATTGGTTTTGGTTTTCAGTTTTCTAATGGCATAGTATTTGGCATAAGACATTACGAGCCAGACAACGTATGTAACTATTATGAAGTTCAGGTATTCTTAGGCTTTATGGTTGTATTTGTAACTATAGAATATTAGAGCTTAGATTTAATAGAATTTATTCTACCCTGTATTTCGTCAACCTTAGATTTAAACTTAGATCTCTTCATTCTCTTTCTAAGAATGTTTAACATTGTAAGCTTCTCTCTCTTAGCTTTATTTCTTGCATTAGCTTTTCCCATCTTCTTCTTTTACAGGCTCTAGTGTTACCTCTATATCTGTTTCTCCCTCTGT
>TARA_R100000664_G_scaffold34233_1_pt1 | contig 16277 bp, 19 predicted proteins | sample TARA_R100000664 | Tara Oceans TARA_R100000664 (sample SAMEA2622705) | marine metagenome | biome: marine biome (ENVO:00000447); feature: deep chlorophyll maximum layer (ENVO:xxxxxxxx); material: "saline water (ENVO:00002010), including plankton (ENVO:xxxxxxxx)" | depth 115 m | reverse complement strand
AAGTGTTTGAACCTGTACCTGCAGGTCGAGCACATAATACCCAACATACTGTTATGTGTCCTGATGTTTGTGTGGTGTTATTTATATCTAGATATATTCGTTGAAAGAATGTCTGGTCAGTTATTCCATCAAAAGTAAATACCCCCAACGACCTAAATTCATACGCTTCATTAAAAGCTCCACCTGCACTTGGTGGCGCACCTGTTGATGATGTTAGTGGTATTGGTGGAAATTCAGTAAATCTATTAACATTGTCTACATTTAGAAAATCTATAGTAACCTTTTTAAATGCAGGAAGTATTCCATATTGTCCTCCTGCTCTTTTCTTTGATATAAGTTGTTTATTGTCTACTGCATTATCTAAGTATAGTTGATAAGTTCCCCAGTGTCCTTGTATTGTATTTGATGTTCCTATTGTTGTTCCATTTAACTGAAAATGATAATTGTGAATATCATTTGGCGATGCTTGTGTTCCTGTTTGGTCATTTTCCCATTGGTTGATTTGTATAAAATAATAACAATTTCTCCAATAAAATACTCTCATTCCCCAAGCCTTGCAAATTGCTTTTATTACATCATAGCAAGTCATCGGTTTGTATTTAGTTATATCATCAGTTAATTCCTCAGCTTTATAAAATAAATCAGGCTTTACTCTTGTATTAGATAAAGGTTCAACTGTAGTACTAGAAAATTCTCCATTAATCCAATTCGCTGCTATTCTAAATGTTGGATTTGCTGTGCTTCCTTTTGTTGTATTAAATTCTCCTAAATAAATGAAGCAATCAGCTATTATTTGTTTAAAGGTTCGCCAAGCAGAATTTCCATTACCTCCGAATTGCATCCAGGTATCTTTTCCATCATATAAATGATTCGGTGCTTGAGTAGTGCCTTCAGGTATATAATCATAATATTTCAAGGCTGCTAGTCCATCTATTGCTTTAAGCGTTACATTGTAGGGGAGGGCCTGGTCGGGGTCATCTGATAAATCCATCAATAAAAAACCACCCCATATTGGCCAGTATACTGGGTCATCAGCTCCATTTACATATTCTCTATAAACTGCTACATATACATCCTGCTCTTGTCTTGCTGTCCTTAAATCTCGAATATAAGCTGATGATTTTAAATCTGTAACCATAAAGTTTATAGTCATTGTTGAGGATTTGAATGGCGCAAACATTGATGAGCCATCTGAACCCCATTTTATTTTAATAGGATTTTTTGCTGGAGTTCCTTCTTGATTTCTGTATCCTGATGAAGCTATTTGGTCGTAAAACTCAACCCTGTATTTTACATTAGCTTCTGAAACAAAATTGTAGTAGTATGTTCTATTATATGCCATTATATATATCTATTTCTTTTTTCCTCAGTCTCATCATTGGATAGATAGATATCCTCACCTTTAAGAATACCACCTACATTTACACTCATATTCATTTCATTTCCTAGAAGGTTTTTAAGTTTTGAAAGAGGTGCAACTACTTCAGGGTCGCTACTTGCTCCAGGATATTCACCTACAAGTGCATTTGTAGGCCCATAAGCGATTCCTCCTTTCGCCATAGGAATTGGGGTGGCTGCAATAGCAGCTATTTGAGCAGCTCCTAATCCTGCCATTACTCCTGCTAGAATTGGTCCTGCTATTGGTCCTGCAGTAAGAGCTTGTACTACTGCTTGTGCTGTAGACATTATTGCTTGTGCTATTTTCATAGCTTTATCTCTTTTTGCTTGTTTAGTTTCTAATTCTTTTCTTTTATCTCCGAACTTTTTATCTATATCCAATTGTTTCCCATCGTACTTTTCTTTAATCGCTGTCAATGCTGCTTCTTTTTGTTCCTCAGTCATTTTTGCATTTTCTACAGCTGCAATTTCTCTTTCCATATCACTTGCCAATTTTTCCTCCTCAGCAATTTGCTCATTGTCAAGTATTGTCATATCTCTTTCGTGTTGTGCAGCCCACATACTTCCTATTCCATCTAATACTGCACCTGCTACTTGACTTATGCTATTCCACACTTCTCCTACTTTATCTGCAAATCCTTCATAGCCATCTTGCGCCCAATCCCAATATTGTTCTAGTAGTGATTTTTGTTGCGTGAGATTGTTTTCCAAGTTTTTTGTTCCATCATCTCCTCCTCCACTGGTCGGTGTTTTTCCTCCTCCACTTTTATTTCCACTATCAGGTACGAGTAAAGTTGAGCCACCCATAAATCCTTTTATTTTATCTTTTACTTTTCCTAATTTATCAGTGAGCCAGTCTCCTACATTACTTACTGTAGTTTGTACATCATCCTCAGTTATCAATTGAAGTGGTTTTGCATTTACAGTATTTTCAACAGCTGTTGTAAAGTTTTCTGCAACTTTACCTCCAAATTCCTCAGCGTTTTGCTGTACTCCTTTAAAAGCTTCATCTACTGCTTCTCCAATACCTTTTGCAGCCTGCTTAAAGCCTGATTTTATTTTGCTTTTATCTAATGTTAAAATTCCAAGCAAGATGTCTCCTATCCCACCTAATACATCCATAAAAGCTTTTTTCATTGCTTGAAAAACTGTGACTAGATTTTTACCGAACAGGACTCCTGCTGCTAGTACATTTTTAAATGTCATTATCATATATTGTACTGCTGCTCGTACCAATACTGATTCGTTGTATAGTGTAATAAAATAATTAATAAATCCAACAAAAATCTTTTTTACAGTTCCCCAGTTTTTTACTATTACTGCAATTAAAGCTCCTATAGCTACTACTACTAATCCTACTGGTGAAAGTATTGCACCCATCACTGATAACAGTGTTCCTCCTACTGTCATTAATGGTCCACTAAAAGCGAGCAAAGCTCCTGCGCCAACTACTAATTTTTTTGTTCCTGAGTCTAATTCGGTGAATGCTTTTCCTAATGATACAGCGCCATTTACGATTGTTGTGAATACAGGCATTAAAGTTGCACCAAGTTGCATTGCTGCATTTTTTAAGTTGTTGAACGCTTTGTTCATTTTAAATCCTGCAGTTTCACTTAGCGTGCCGAAGCCTTCCTCCACCATTCCTGCTGCATCGCCCATTCCTTCTAGCACATCTCCATATACTTCGGTTTGATTTCCGAGTACTCCTAGCACCCCTTTTAAGGCTTGCGATTTACTAAAAAATTGAGTAAGTGGTACATCGTTTTGTTCGAATGCTGTTTTTATATCTATTAAGGTTTGTCTCAATCCTTTTTCGCCTAGGCTTTGTCTTACTGAGTCCCCTGTCATTCCTACTTGATTCAAGGCTCTTTCCATTTGTGGCGTTGTTTTGGCTAGTGCCATCATCACTCCACCGAAACTGGTCGAAGCAGATTTTGCATCCCCTGTTGTTTTTGTGTAGGTAGCAATAAAAGCTGAGGCTTCTTGGAATGAAATTCCTAAGCTTGATGCCATACCAAGCTGTGTTCCTAATACTTCGGTTAAGTCTGATGCTTCAAACATACCTTCTTGTACAGTTTTTCCAAATACATCTAAAGCCTGCGCAGCTGTAATAGTATCAGCTCCATATGCGTTCTGAGCTGCTGCAGCAACTTTCGCCAAGTCGCTTTGTTCTCCAAGTCCTATTGCAACTCCTTTTGATACTGCTTCTAAGGTTTCCATTGCGTTTGCACCTCGGAGTCCTGCTGAGGTTAAGAAAAACAGCCCATCTGCTAAGTCTTGAGGTGCTTGCGCTGTTTCGCCTGATAGCTTCTGAACCTCTTTACCCATTTCATTGACTTCCTTGGCTGATATTCCTACCAAGGTGTTTATCTTAGTCATATTCTTTTCAAAGTCCACAGCCATCTTAGCTCCTGCAACTCCTATGGCTGCGAATGGCATTGCGAAGCTTGTGCTGATTCCTCTACCTACAGCTTTCATTTGTGTTCCGAAAGCTACGAGTCTTTTTGAGGCTCTATTTAATCCTTTAAATAATGGGGATGTTACTGCTGTAATAACTACATTTAAGGAGGCTAGGGCTTTTTTAGGCATTTCTTTTCTTTTTTAGTTTTTCTTGTACTTTATCATCAAATTCTGATTCTTTTTTAAGTCTTTCCAAATCATATTCAAGTTGCTTCTTTGTACTTATTTTCTTTTCCCAAGGGAAGGTAGTTATCTTTTTAGGCGATATACTACGCTTCATATGGGGATTAATAATTACGCAGGACATCCACCTTGCTCTTTCCCATTCTGCTTGTTGGTTTTGTTCATATAATCTTTTATGACCATTCTGTGCATTGATGAAATTTCTAGGTGTCATCATATAAAATTCATCAGGCGTTAGTCCCAACTCACCGAATGCTATTTCCTCCAAGTCATCAAATGTTACTATGACTTCTTTTTTGCGTTTCCCTTTTTTTTTGGGGTTTCTGAAGTTCCCATATTATGTCCCATCTGTTGTCCAAATATTTCCAAGGCTTTTGTTAGTCCTGTCATATCTGTATCCAACTTGTCGCTTAATTCATCAATTGTCAAGTCAAATTTTTGACCTGATTTTCTGCACCCTTCCTCTATTCCTACTAGCACTAATTTCAACGCCTGGTCTAGTGTCATATCTTGCCCTAGATTCATTAGTTTATTTAGTGATGTTCCTGTTAAAGCACAATATTTTCTTAATCCATTAAATCCAAAAAAAAGAGGATATTGCTGTCCTGCTATTTCTACTAATTCGTAATTCATTTTTATTTTCTTAAAGGTTAATTTTTCAAATTTACAAAAAAGAGATTCCCCAAGCCACCCCTTTAAGAAATAAAAAGGTAGCGAGGGTTCTCTCTAATTTATTATACAGTTGCTTGAGTCAATGCTCCTGTTCCACTAAAAGAAGCACTCCAAGTTGAGCTGTCCTCATTAGGTGTATCTGCAGATAAACTTGTCAAGAATGCATTTCCTGTCCACTTATAATCTCCTGATACTTCAGTAGAAAACTTCAATTCAAATACAGTTCTTGTTGCTATATAACTTGTATATAGTTCATCCATTGTTAATCCTGCAATTGCTCCACCTGATTCCTCAAATATCAGCATTCCTTCTACTGAAACTTCCCAGTCTCTTTGACCCTCTAGTTGGTCTCTCCATCCTGAGCTGTCTTTTGTGCTTGTATCTCTAAGGTTATGATTCATAGAAATAGAAGCAGAAGTCGCATATGCGATTTTAGTTCCACCTGCGTACACAGCGAACTTAGTTCCGTTTATTACTCCTGTTGTTGCCATTTTTTTTTACTTTTTAATAATTATTAATTTCATTTTATTTTGTTTTTTTCAGTTGTTTTTTTCTTGTTATATTTATTAATAGTGCGAGTGACTGTGAGTTGGCCTGTCTGCAGGGTCTTGATTTGTCACTCCACTCATTCTAGGATTGTTTATTCCTTGAAAGCTCATACTTATTGTAGTGTTGTCCTCATTTGGCGCATCTATATTTACACTGGTCAAATAACCTTGACCTTCCCAAGCTTTTGCACCTGTCGTAAAATCTACAAAACCTAGCCAGACTTTTTCTTGATTAATATAATGTGAGTATATTATATCGTGTCCTGCGATTGGTGGTATTTGTATACTTACTGGTGGCAATCCAATTTGTGTTGTGTGCCTTGATTCTACTGTGCCATCCTCATATGTTTGCGCATATAAACCTTCCATATCTATTGTCCATTCTCTAGTAAAAAGTATATATTTACTCCAATTATTTGTTTCTCTTACTGATATATCTCTCGTTCCTTGTTCAAATGATATGCTATGACTTGTCATTAACATTGCATATTTACCATTCAGTAAAACCATATAATTCGTTCCATTTATTACTCCACTCATTATCTTATCAATGAAAATACTCCAACACTAACTCCCAATACGCTGCTTACTGTGAATGTTGTTACTCCTTCTGCAGTTGAAAAAGCGCCCACAGGAAATGGTCCTATGAATATTGTTTGTCCTGCTGCTACTGTATCTGTGGCGTTTGATTTTGTAAGTGTTCCATATGTATCCGTATCTATTGATGTTACTTGTGTATTTACTGTTACTGTCACAGTTTCATAGTCTCCACTTGATAATCTAACAACAAGAAATTCTTGCCCTGTATTATTGAAAGTGTTTGAGGTTTCCTCTACAGCTCCATATAAAGGATGTATTCCTGAATCAGTTATTGCTTGTGTACTAAATAACGCCATATCTTATTTTTCTTTTTTAGGTTCTGCTTTTTTAACTTTCTTTTTAGGTTTTACATCCCATTCAGGATACGCTTCACATATTCCTTCATTTTTTAAGTTATCATATGTTTCTCTACATATGTCTACTTTGTCTCCAGGCTTTAGTTTTTTGCCTTGTCCTGAAACCCAATCTTTTGATAATGTTATTATTGCCATTTTTTGTTATTTTAATTAATCAATGTCTATTCTTTCTACTCTTAGAAAAAAGTCTAAATGTTTTATAAATATTCCACTTGCCCCATAGTCCTCATCAAAGTCATCAACGCAGTTATCATATGTTGCTGAGTCTAGGTATACTTCCGTGTCGTATGGTGCTGTTGGTGTTCCCCATTCTCTATCTAGAGCCATTCTTACTTGAAATGCTATGTTTTCTACTTCTAAATAATCCAAAGCAAAACACGATATTTGTACTCTTATCACATCTAAAATTGAACGCTGACTTATTCTTGGGTCTGCGATTGCTTTTAAAGATATATTATCTAGTTGTACAGTGCCACTTGAATTTGCTGCTGATAATAATATTTTTAAATCTGGCCAGTCTGAAGCACCATCGCTTAATGATTTAATAATTATTGTATGAACTCCTACTGTGTCAGGCAAATCAACTGCTCCGAATCCTCCTGATGCAGATAAAGCTATAGTTTTTCCTGAACTTACCAAGCTGTTTTGTAAAACTTCGTATGTTAATTGATATGATGTGCTATTTAGAATTCCAACATCTTGTGATAAATATTGAGATGAACCATCCCCTGTTGCTTCTGCATACCCTCCTGAGATATCCCAAGAACCTGTTGTAGACCAATCACTCGCTGTTGCAAAATCTCCATTTTGCACAAGTTCGCTAGTATATTTACTTGCATCTGGTCCGTTTGTATTTGTTGGTACGGATGATACTTCTCTATATACGATATAAGGCGCTGTAGTCTGTTGTTGAGCCCTTACAGGGAATATATTGTTTGCGCTTACCAATGCTGTTAGGTTAGCGTATGATGATAAAATAGGATATATTATTGCTCCACTTCTCATTATTTATACATTTGTTTTAATCCTTTAGTTTCTCTTTGTAGTACCTTTTGTACTATTGCTTGTACTCCTTTTAGTAGTATTGATTCTGCATTACCTTTTGAAGCATCCCAAGCTGGTCGCATAAATGGTGAGGGTGATGCTGTGGCTGTTCCGTATTCTACCATTGCACCATAATATCCACCACCTCTTTGTTCGTTCTTTTTTGCCGACCCTCCTGTTGCTTTTGGTCCTACATACATTAAGGGTATTCTCCTTCCTGCTCTTGTACTAAAGGCTTTTATACTTTTCTTTAGTTGTCCCTCATCATTATTAATTTTAGCTCTCGCAGCTAGTATAATTGGTTTTGCTGCTTGTCTATATACGGCCATCATAAACTTGTCTTTTTTTACAGCATATGGTATTTGTCGTAGTGCTTTTTGTAGTCTACGATTTCCTATTACTTGTCCTGCGTTTAGAGTTCCTGGCATATTAGTTATTATTATCTTTTTCTACTGCGTGTAGTTTTGTTATTTTATGTCTCCCATCTATATGGTCAATCTTATCAATATAATAGTATCTTACACTATCTGTAAATGTTTGAACAGCAGCTGAGTTTAGTGTTCCATTAAATCCATCTGATTCTATTCTTAGTGTTGGTTCAGTTGCTATTGCATCAAAGGTATGCGTTCCGTTTCCTGTTATTGTTCCTATGTGTTGACTTGCACCAAAGTATACTTTTAGTGTTCCTGTTGTCATATCCGAAACAGTTATAGTGGTTCTGTATTTTACACCTGTTGGTATTGAGTAGCTGTCTGTTTCTATACTTGTTGGTGATGCACTTGAGTGAGTCACTCCGTATAATGTATAAGACCAGCCTGCACCTTCTAGCCAATATTCTCCTGTCTCTTTTATTGATACATTGTCTAGTATTATAGTTTTGTTGTTGCTTGTATTTTCTATTTGAAATATCTGCGAACCTGTTTGCTTAAAAAATACAGTATGAGTTCCAACTGTATTTGTTAGTGTTGTATATCCTGAACCATCATAGAATTGTATATCAGCATTATCTGTATTTTGTAGTACTTGGTATTGTAGTTTATAAGTCTGGTCAACTGTTAGTACATTATTTGAGTTTGTTATTGTTTTAGCTCTAAGTACGCAGTTTCCTCCATCTCTAAATAGTGCAATTCCGAATGCTAAATAATACACAGTACTACTTCCTCCTGTAACGCCTACCCATCCTGAGCCTGCGTTTCCTAGTGGCGTTGTAGAGGTGAAGCCTGGATTTATTAATATCTCAGCACTATAATTTGTAAAATCTCCATTTTGCACTAAGTCAGAACCTAGGCTAGGATGATTACTCAAAAAATGTTTAATCCTCCAGGTTGGTTGTATTGTATCTTTATATGTTTCATATCTTATAAAAAAGTCAACTTTTTGACTTCCTACTAATTGGTCTCCTTCCTCATTTTCTCCTCCACCTCTAAATATATGATAAGCCCATATAGTTAGTGGATTATCTCCATCTGCAGAAACCCAAGTTGTGTTGTGTACTCCTCCATAGTTTGAGTTATTAGCTTGAGTTGGTTTTTGTATTTCTATAGGTGTATCTAGGTTTCCTACTGTAATCATAGCGTTTGTATTTTATATTGTTGCATTAAATACTCAGCTGTTTTTGGTACTTCGCTTGCTGCTTTTCCAATAATAACGCTTTGGCGATTCTCATACATATCTGCAACTATGATTTTTATGGCCTGAATAAGTGGTTGTGGTATATCGCTTATTGAATCATATCCTACTTTGTATACCACTTTATATTTTTGTGTTATATCAGTGTCAGGTGTTGAAAGTGTTGTATTGTTTTTGTATAATCTTGGAGGTTTTGAATCTGTAATAAATTCTATACCTGTTTGAGATACCCATCCTCCGTTTGAATATACATAAAGAGTACGAGTAGCTGAACCACCTGTGATTGGGCTTTTGAATAATATTTGAACATCAGAAAAACTAAAACCATATTGTGTCAATTGTGTTTCCAATAAAAAAATATTACAGTAATTTTCAACTGTTTTTACAGCTGCACTTTCTAATGCTGCGATGTAACTATCATCATTATTGAAAGTAATTCTGAGGTGTTCTTTTAAGTCAGAAGTTGAGACAATTTGAGTAGTATTTGGTGTTGTTATTTCAAGGTATTTCATCTATTTTCAATATATTATGTTAAATAATAACGCCTTCAAAACTCATTTTTTTCATACCTAGTAATTTTGTTTAAATCGATTATCTCGAATTTTAGGTATACTCGGTTCAAAGACTATGCTAAATGCCACAAAGCGCTTAAAAAGTGCCTTACAATCGATTTAGCTATATTTCTAAATAAGTCAAAAAAAGGGGGATTTTCGAGGTGAATTTCCCCCCATTTTTAACTCATAAAATAGTGACTATTATGCTTCTACTAATGTTGCAAAAGCCTTGTCATTTTGTACTGCATCACCATCTACTAAAGTTGTAGCAACTAAAGTTCCAAGTCCTTGTCTTGACTTTGTATATGGGTCATATAAAAGGTCTAGACCACCAAACTGCGCTAGATGTACTTTCGAGAAGTCACCGAATATACAGTGAGCTTTATTAGCTGTACCTCCACTTCCTACATTAGTTGAGAAAAATCCATAGTAGTTATTTAACTCTCTAGTTTGTGGATTCCATAATGCTGCAACACCTGTAGTTTGTAATAAGCTACGGATTGATGAATATGCATCTTTGTCAAATAAATATGCAAATCTACCTCCTTGTAAGTTTACATCGTTACCAAGTACAGTTGCTTCTAAGTCAATAAAGTCTGCTGCAGTTACACCTGTTGATGATGCTGTAACATCAGCAAAGATTGATTCAGGTGCTCCAGTTACATCAGATGAAGCAAGAAGTGCCTTTTCCCAAGTTGATGCAATATTTGCTGCCATATTTCTACGGATAGCTCCTTCTAATCCTGCATTTTGAGTCATTGCTTCTCTTGATAAATCTACTACTGAAATTAATTTGTGTGGCTCTAATGTTATGCTAGTAGTTGAACCTGCTGCTGAAACATCTGAACCTGGGTCCTCAGCTACCCAAGATGAAGCTATTTCCTGTACGATTGGGAATTTTGCATCTGCAACTCCTGTGTAAAAATTAGCTCCTGCACTTGCAAGTACTAAGTTTGCTTGTAATTGGTCAGTGAATGATTGTACTTCTGTACCTGCTGATGCTGCTGTTGTTACAGCTGCTCTTGAAAGTACTGAATGTGGTATTGCTACTCCTCTATATGATTGATTAGGATTTTCATTTCTTGCTTCTTGGTCCATCTCTTTTACTAATCCTTCTAATTTTCCATTTACAGCTTGCTTAATTGCATCCTGGAATGAATAATCTCTCATTTCTTTTGGTGTTTCAGTTACAATTGTAGCACCACTTACAGCTGCAGCATTTCTTAGTTCTGCTTCTACTCTTTCTGCTCTTTTAATTTGAGCATCAATTTCATCTATTTTATTAAGTGTGTTATCCACTTCAATAGACTCAGCTTCGTTTAGGTTTCTTGTTTCTCCTTCAGCAGTATTTTTGATTGCTTCTAAAGTTTCTACTAGTCCTGAACGAGTCTCTTTTAATTCTAGTGACTTTTTCATTTTTTTACTTTTTTCTTTTTAATAAATTAATTTTAAGGTTTAACAGTGAGTTTCTTTCGTATTCTTGTTCTTGTTCTTTTCTTGTATTTTCTTTATCTATTAAGTTGCTTCGCTTTGCTAATGCCAAATCATTTGCACTTGGATAAGCAGGTAGACTCACAGGAGAGACATCATATAGGCGATTGACCTTGTTGATGATTCTAATATCTGCACCATCCTCGTTTCTTTCCCAGGAGTCTCCATCCCTGCCTATTGTGAATGCGAATGATGATTGAGTAATGTTTCCATTTCGTAGATTTTCTTTTAAGTCTCGACCTGCAGTTGTGTTTGGTATATCTAATTCATAGCGTAATCCTTTTTCATCTACTGATAATCTTAGAGTTCCTGCTGTGGTCCTTCCAAGAAGGTAGTTTGGGTCGTGATTAAAATATGCTCTCACATCATTATCTAGAACCTCATCAAATGCTCCAGGCTTAATTTTCTCTCTAAAACCACCTAAGTCCTCACTTAAGCTATTAAACACTGCAGCGTGTCCTATTACAACATCTTTTCCATTTTTAGAGTCTAATCTACTTTCTATTTCAAAGTATCTTTTTTCTTGAGTATGCTTTTTATCCCATACATTTATTTCTCCTAAAGTTCTATATTCATTTTCATCATCCTCATCGAGTTCATCCTCCTCCTCCTCATCAACTTCCTCCTGAATCTCCTCCTCCGAATCGTGTCCTGGAATGTGGTCGTTTTCCTCTATAGTTTCCTCCTCCTCTATAGTATCAACCTCCTCAACTTCTTTATCAATTTCCACACCTTCGAAATCCTCAGTTTTAGCGTAAACGATAGTAATGGTGTCTTTTGTTTCAATAACTTTTTTAATGTGTCTTTCATTTGGTTTTTCCATATTACTTTTATTTTCTATTTGTGCCGAGCATATTGCTAGCCTTTGTTTTTCATCATACTCATTGACCATAGTATCATCAGCCATACACCTTTCTATAAACTCCTCTTTTGTTTCTGTATTATTTTTTGTCGGTATCGGCATCTTTATCTATTTCTGTTTCTGTTTCTGAGTTTCCTAAAGTTCCTCCTTTTATTATATCATTTAGAGTAGCCATATTTAATTGCATAAAGTGATTCTCTCCTCCTTCTATTGTTGGTAGCTCCTCATATTTTCTTATTTCATCAATGCTCATTGCACCTATGTTTAGCATAGTTCGATAGTATTCTGACCTGTCTTTTGGTGTTCCTCTTAATAATGCATTTACTATAAACTTGCATTCTACTTTTCCTATCTCATTCTTTCTAAATAATTTGCAGTTCATTTCACTTTCCATCATTATTAAATAAGGCATCAGTGAATATTGAACAAATTCTCTACTTTGTTCACTTATATTATTAAAACTAGATTTTGTCAAATCTCTAAGTAAATGAGGAGGGAGATTAAAAAGTCGAGCAATTTCTGTAATACTAAACTCCCTGGATTTGAGGAACTGCGAGGCTTCGTTTGAAAGGCTAATCTGTTGAAACTTAAGGCCTTCCTCAAGGACCATAGTTTTGTTTGCATCTCCTACTTGAGTGTAGTTTTCCTGGAAGGAAACTTTTAATCTTTCTATTGCTTCATCTGAGAGATGTCTGTCGGTTGATAAAACTCCACTTACTTTTGCGCCATTACCAAAAAATGAATTTCCATATTTTTCTAGTGCTAGCCCATATCCTATTGCGCTTGCGCCCACATCCACTGGTGAAATTCCTAGGTATCCATCTCTACTCATAATTTTAAAATGCAAGATGTCCTCCTGGTCGATTACTCCTCCCTGTTCTAATTCGTAATATATTACTCCTTCATTTTCTACTAGCTTTACTTCAGTTGCTACTAATGGCATCAGTTCCACTGGTCTTGCACCTCCATTTCTTTTTATCCATACATATGAGTTTCCTCTAGTTAATAAATCCAACATACACTTTTGAATAAAAGTATAAGTAGTCATCTGTTGATTTGGTCTTTTGTGTAATAAATAATATAATTGATGATTTAAGGCAGCTGATTTATTTCCTTTCTTGTCTGTTTCATTTACTGACAAAGGTAGTTGAGCAACTGATTCTGATAGTATTCTTATTGCAGCCCACACAGCAGTGAAGTTCATTGCTGTCTCATCCGTTACAACTACTCCTGCAGGAGAGTTTCCTCTAGTAGTCATCTGTGCCAGGAAGTTGTTTTGTCTTGTTTCTTTCTTACGAAAGAAAACACTTTGTAGAGTGTCAAGTATTCCCATATATAGTATTTGGCATTAAAAATTACAATTATACGATTTAATTCTAGTCCTGCCTTGAAGCATTGTTCCGTATCTTTCTATTTTTTGTAACTCGAAAGCTGTCGTAAGATGAGTACCTTCGTTTACCGAAATTAGCTTCATATTCTTGTTCTGTTTTCTCATACGCTTGTTCGTAGTTTTTAGTTTCCTTGCAGTGTTTATGAAATCGCCTTTCAAATCCTGAAGGACTTAGTAGTGCTAGTATTTCTAGTGGTAGTGTCATAATTTATTTATTAAAATGTTAATAGTCCTCTTTCATTATATACTGATTCTCCTGGACTTTCATCTGTCATCATTTCTCCTAGTGCCATCACAAGTGCAACCATACCATCGACCTTCTCAGAACTCTTTGCTTTATTTATTTTGATATTTTGAGCAGGGTCTGTCTGCAGTTGTACATTTTCACATTGCCATCTAAGAACAGGATTGTTTAAATGATTTATTTGTTTTTTTAGTACGAGTTTCTCCAATTCTTTACAAGGTGCTGACATACTGCGATAGCCCTGGCCAAATTGACTCATTGGTATTCCATCGTGTTGTGCTAGTTGTATTATTAACTGGCTACTATTCCATCTATCGTAGGCTATGCTTTGCAAATCATAAAGTTCTATTATTTCGTTTATATCTTTTCTTATATATTCATAATCTTGCACATCTCCTTCTGTTGCTTTTATATATCCATCAGCAATCCACTCATCATATGGTAGTTTATATTTTCTACCTCTTAGTTCAGCTGAGGCTTCAGGACACCAAAAATAAACAAGTACAACATCTTTTTGTTCCTCCATTGGGAAATATAAAACTAAACTCGATAAGTCCATTGTGCTTGCTAAGTCTAATCCACCCCAACATTTTTGTCCTTTCAAACTTTCTATATCTATATCCTCATAATTTTCCATCCATACTGAATCTGAAATCCACTTACTTACAGATGTAGTCCATATGTTCAGGTGAAGCCTTTTAAATGTGTTTTCATAACTTGGTAGTTCTGCAGCTCTTTTAGCTTCATTTTTTAAGTAGTCCTCAGTAATTGAAACACCTATATTTGGGTTTGCTTTACGCCAAGTTGCAGGGTCTTGTATGTCATCATCACTATCTGCAGCATATAATACAGGTAAGAAAGTTTCATCAGTTATTATACCTTCTTTTACTTTCCTAGCGTATTCGTGTACTTCCCAACATATATTCCCATCTGTTTTGCTAGAGCCTGCTGTAGTCATAGTAAAGAGTAATGGTTGTGTTCTAGCTCCTGTTCCTGTGACCATTGTATCATATAATTCCCTTGATTTTTGTGTATGTAATTCATCGAAAAGTATTCCATTTGGATTATGTCCGTGCTGCAAACTTGCATCTGCTGATAGTACCTTGTAAGTGTTTCCTTTACTTGGAAAAGTTATGGCGTTTCGAAATACTTTGGATTTTTCACTTAGCACTTTATCAAGTTGAATCATTCTTTTTGCCAAATCAAAAATGATTGATGCTTGTGCCCTATCTCCTGCACAAGAAAATATTTCACTACCAAGTTCAGTGTCTGCAAATAATAAATACAATGCAATTGCAGCACCAAGGCTCGACTTTCCATTCTTTCTTGCTATCTCACAATAAACGGACCTGTATTTTCGCAGGCCTGTATCTTTGTGTTTCCATCCAAATATTGGTTCTATTAAATCTTTTTTTTGCCATTCCTCTAGTATAAATAATTTTCCTGCTAGTTCACCTTTACAGTGTCTTATGTGAGTTTCTATAAAAGCCACAGCTCTTTCAGCTGCTTGTTTATCGAAATAATAATTATTTTTTTTATTCAAAGAAGTTGTACTCATTATTTTGTTGTATCAATGTTGGTTGATTTATACTTGTTCTAGCTGTTGGTGTAAATCCAAATTGAGTTGCTATTTTTAAAGCTCTATCTAGAGCATCATTTGCAATCTTTTGGTATGGAACAGCTTGCATATGTTTTAGTGTTCCATCAGGATTTTTGTACATTTGTATACGCCCTTTTTCTCTTAAGAGTTTTTCAGTTTCTATATGTAAACTTATTGCATTGCAATATGCTTCCAAAAGTGATAAGTCTATTTGGTGTAGCATTTGCTTGTTGTACAATTCACTACATACTTTTACCCATTCTACTTTTCCTAATTCACTTAACCATTCAGGAGCTTTAGGAATCTCCTTCACTAGACTTACTTGCATTTCGTTGGGAAGCATTCTTTCTGCTTTGGCTGTGCCTTGTAGTTCTTTGAGTCTCGTTGGTATTTTTTTACGACCTCGACCCATTATCTCCCTTGTCCATTATAGGGTTTTACATACTGTGGTCCTCCCTTGGTTCTACTTTTATTCTTACTGTGTATTCCTGGTCGTTTCTTTTGTCGCTTCTTTTTAAAAAAAAAGCTATTTATTTTTTTTGCCATATTGGATAGTTTTTATTACTTTTGTTTTTGTGTCGTGAAAGAGAGGGTAGCTAGCTTCTGATTTACATTCCCTCTAATTTAAGCCCACTGCTTCTTGTAGTGGGTTTTCTTATTTTGATATTTTTTGTCCAGTTTTATTTTCCCATATCTTTGCTCCTTTACATTCTTTGTTTATCAATAAGCATTCTACAATGCAATCATCAGGAGAAAATATTTTTTCTTTTGTTTCAATTTCTCCATATACTTCACTTTCTTTAAATCCCCAATCTACAAGTTCATCTACTTCAAAATGATTTGACATAATATCAAAATCCCAACTCCCTAAATTTTTATTTAACCTCACATTCAATTCCTTTTCTTTTTCATATTCAAGATTAATTTCTACGCAAGGAATTTGCGTTTCCTTTAACTCCTTAAAAATTCTCACTCTTTGATGTCCTCCAATAATAATATTTTTGCGTTTTTTATTTTTATTTATTATAATAGGGTCAACTATTCCAAATAATTTTATACTAGCTGTCAAATCTTTGTGTTCTTTTTTTGTTAATTTTCTTGGATTGTAATCTGCAAAAATTAAATCTGAAATTTTTTTGTAAACAATTTTCATTTTTAGTTTTTATAAGTGAACAAATCTAATAATTATAATTGAGATATCGATATCCCAACCCTATTCCCTAATTTTGGGGAAAAGGGGGGGGGA
>TARA_R100000664_G_scaffold16331_1_pt1 | contig 16325 bp, 28 predicted proteins | sample TARA_R100000664 | Tara Oceans TARA_R100000664 (sample SAMEA2622705) | marine metagenome | biome: marine biome (ENVO:00000447); feature: deep chlorophyll maximum layer (ENVO:xxxxxxxx); material: "saline water (ENVO:00002010), including plankton (ENVO:xxxxxxxx)" | depth 115 m | reverse complement strand
CAGAAACTAAAAAAGCAGAAACTAAAAAAGCAGAAACTAAAAAAGAGGAAACAAAAAAAGAGGAAACAAAAGAAAAATAATAAATAATAATTTTAAAATTAAAATAAATGGCTACAATAATTAACGGGACTGGTATGGTTATAAAGGTAGATAATGCTAATTTAACATACAATACAGTTACAACTGAAGACCCCCCTAATGCTACAATAGCTACACCATCCTCCTTAGGAACTCTAACTGCTATAGCAGCAGCTACATCTTGTACAGTATCTATAACAGTAGATACTTTAGAGGTAACAGATAAGGAGTCTAATGACCGAAAAGAATTTATAGGTTTAGCGACTTCATGGACTATGGATGCTGAGGTATTTTATAATGAGGGAGGTAGTGATAAAAATATGGGTACTTTATTTGATATGGCTTATGGTGATTCTACAGCCTCACAAAATGGAGTAACTCAATATCCTACTCCTATATATGTACAATTTGATGGAGGAGATGATGAGTATGGAGGATATGGATATATCTCTAGTATTAGTGCTACTGGTGGTACTGAGGATGCTGGTACTTATTCTATAAGTATTCAGGGTACAGGAGTTTTAGATAAATCATAATAAAATAAATGTTTAATAATAATAAAATAGATAAAAATGGCTGTTAAAACAATTTCAGGGAGTGATTTAGTAGTATCTTTAGACTTATCAGATGACCCAGCTAATCATAATGATGTGGTCGCTGTAGGTGGAGCTACTAATTGCACAATCAATTTAACTCAGGAGATGATAGAGACCACAAACAAGGACTCAGGTGGTAAGAAAGACTTTATAAATGGGGTTACTAGCTGGAGTTTAGATGTGGAGGCTTTCTATACGGATGGTACTGCTGATAACATGGCTGGAGAGACTAATAGACCTAGTACTCTATATGATGCTCTGACCAATGGTTATCTGATTGCAGTTAAGTTTTTTACTGCTACAGGTGTTACTGGTACAAAAAAGTATCAGGGATGGGGTTATATAACTAATGTTACTAATACTGGTACTGTCGGAGAGTGGGGAGTATATAGTGTAAGTATTCAAGGTACTGGTAACTTTAATATGACTACAGCAGTATAATACAGGTAGTATAATAATTTTAATTTTTGTTTATATTTAAATAAAATTTTAATTATTATGACAAAAAACAAAACGATAGCAATAGGTAAAGAGGTTAGACCTATACATTATGGATTTGCTGCTCTAGGGGAGTGGTGTGATATGACTGGCACATCTTTAGAGGATTTAGGTTCTATAGGTAAAAATTTAGGCTTAACTGCTGCAATCCAACTCATCTACTGTGGATTAAAACATGGAGCAAGGAGAAATAAAGAGGATTTTAATTATACTCATTATGATGTAGGAGACTGGATAGATGATGAGGGGATGGAGGTTTTTAATGAATGTATGGAGATTTTTAGTGATTCTCTATCTAAGTTAAATCCTAAAGAGGAGGAAAAAAAAAAGAAGGGGGAGAAATAGATGACTCTCCTCCTCCCTCTTTGGAGAAATTAATGGGATTAGCTATTGGCTTTCTTAATATGTCCTTGGATGAGTTTTGGGATTTTACTCCTAGACAGCTACAGATAAAATTAGATGCTAGGAGAGAGTATGAGGACTTATTACAGAGGTTTGAGTGGGAGAGGGTTAGATTTCAAACGACTGCTCTCATAAATAAAGATAGAAAAAGGAGAGACCAAATTAAGCAAACCGATTTAATTAAATTTGACTGGGAGAAAGGTAGTGCTATTAAAAACAGGGAAGAAGAAAGAAAAAAGGCTCTTTATTTAATAGAAAAAGAAAAAAGAAAAAATAAATAATGTCTAGTACAAAAACACTATCTATATTTCTGAAACTAAACTCTAAGGAGTTTACTACAGGAATAAAAAAAATAGAGGGTAAATTAGGTAAATTTAGTAAGAGACTAGATAGAATAGGCTCTAGCTTAACTCGGAATTTAACTCTCCCTTTATTAGCTGTAGGAGCTTCATCAGTAAAGGCAGCCTCGGACTTTGAGGCATCTATGACTAAGATTCAGACCTTAGTCGGTACATCTGCTTCAGATGTAAATAAATTAAGAGAATCTGTTTTACAATTATCAGGAAAAACTGCCACAGCTCCTAGAGAACTGGCTGAGGGTTTGTTTTTTATTCAATCTGCTGGATTTAAGGGTAAGGCATCTCTAGATGCTTTAGAGGTTTCTGCTAAGGCATCAGCTATAAAAATGGGAGATATGAAGGACATAGCTAATGCTTTGACTTCTATGATGACTGGTTATGCTAAGGAAAATATGACAGCTGTAAGGGCTGGAGATTTACTGCATGAAACATTAAAACAGGGTAAATTTGAAGCAGCTGACTTTATGGATAAGATAGGAACTGTAATTCCTACCGCAGCAGCTTTTGGTATATCTTTTGAGCAACTAGGAGCATCTGTAGCCACTATGTCTAGACTCTCAGGAGATGCAGCTAGTAGCTTAACGGCAGTCAATAGGTTAATGATGTCTCTTAATGCTCCAGCAGAGCAACAGAGTAAAATTTTAAAAGATGTTTTTGGTAGCTATGATAATCTCGCTGAGTCCTTAAAAAAAGATTTCGCTGGTACTTTAGGAATTATATTTAAAGCTCTAGAGGGTAATAATAAAGAATTAACTAAAGTATTCGGCTCTACTAAGGCCGTAAAAGCAGCGTTTTCTACTGCTGGTCTACAGGCTGAAACTTATAGCGAGGTACTGGATAAAATGGACAAGTCTCTAGGTAATGTGAATAATGGTTTAAACATAGCTTCTGAGACTGCTGAGTTTAAATTTCAGCAGAGTTTAGTAGATTTAGGAGTAGCTAGTATTAGACTAGGAGATACTCTCAAGCCAGTAGCTACTAAAATAGCTACTTGGATTAGTAAAATGGCTAATAGATTTTCTAGATTAAGCTCTGAGACTGTAGAGAAAATATCTAAAATAGGTCTAGCTTTATTAGCGTTAGGGCCAAGTATATTGATTTTAGGTAAAATAGCATCTATGTTTAAATACTTACTAGTACTGGTAAGATTATTAATACCCACTTTACTAGCAGTCGGTAGATTTTTTATGGCTCTTACTCCTTTTGGTAGGATAATAACTTTAATAGCTGCTGCTATAGGATTAATGGCATCTCAATGGGATAAAACGAAAGAGATGATGGTAAAGGTGATTAATTTAGTTATAGGATTAGCTAACACCTTTATAACTTTGAAGGATGTAATGGTAGAGGCTGTGATATTTGGGTTTAAATTTTTTGTAGAAAAATCTAAACTATATCTGAATTTAATAGGGGGATTTTTTGAGGGATTAGGTAATGTTATTATAGATGTCTTAAGCTTTAATGACCCAAGAGAAAGTTTTAAAAAGTTTAAAGATGGTTTAAAAGCTGATATAGATGATTCTGCTGATGCTACCGCTAAGGCTTGGGATAAAGCTATGGATAAAATTAAATCTGATGATAATAAATTAGGTTTACTAGAGGTAGAGGATATAAATAATATGGAGGGAAAGCTATTAGATACTTTTCAGTCTATGTTTGATAAAGTAGGTAATATGTGGGGAGATACTTTTAAAGGTGGAGGAGGTGGAGGAGATTTTGATATAGGAGATGGTCTAGGTGGAGAGATTCCTGAATTTGAGGATATAGAGACTGGATGGGGGAATATGCTTAAAAGTATGAAAGATATGACTACTGAGTTTTTTGAGGGATTTGATGAGAGATTCGCTGATATGGTAGCTAATACAATCGCTGAGGGAAGAAATTTAGCTGAAGGATTTAAAGGCTTTGTTAAGGAGATAATAAAGGAGATGACTAGATTAATAGTTAAAATGCTAGTAATGAAGGCTATAATGGCAATCATAAATCCAGCTGGTACAGCTGCTACAGCTGTAGCGGATGTGGGTTCTTCTGTTGCTGGGTTTGCTAAGGGAGGCTTAGTTACTGGCCCTACTTTAGCCATGGTAGGAGAGGGGTCAGGTACTACTCTATCTAATCCTGAGGTAATAGCTCCTTTAGATACTTTAAGAGGTATGATGGGAGGCCCATCTAGATTATCAGGAAGAATACAGGGAGCAGATATATTATTATCATCAGATAGGTCTACAGATAGCAGATATAGGGTTTCAGGCTCAGTAACAGATTTTTAAAATTTAAAAAAATGATTCAATTTATTATAGATAATTGGTTAGAGCTTTTAATAGCTGTAATGGCTTTTTTAAAAGTGGTAACTAATCTTACTCCTACTAAATATGATGAGGGGGTATTTATATGGGTAGATAAAATTATTAATGTTTTTATCCCTAATTATGATAAAAAGGGGGGTAAACACAATAAAATAAATGACTATTTGTAATGGCTTGGAAGAAATATAGCTGTAAATTTTTCTCTCAAAATAAAGTAGGAGGAGACTATACTAGTCCATCTTCTACTGATGCAAATCAGCAACAATATGAGATAGCAATATGGAAAGAAACAGGTACAGATGAAGGGTCTACTACTTTTAAATGTACTGAGGAGGGTTTTGTACTTACTATGGATGGAGGAGGGGATAATATAGCATCTCCCATTAAAACTACTTCCATAGAGTTTGATATGATAATAGAGGGAGCATCTCAAGGAGCTATAATAGATGATATATTATCTGTAGCTACAGGTAATGAGGATGAATTTTATGTAACTCTCTCTAGATATGATGTCAGTAATACTGAGTGGGTAAGTATTTGGACTGGCCCATTATTAGGAGATTTAGTATCTGTTCAGGATGTAGGAATAAATAATATAGTGAAAGTCAAGGCTACTGATGGAATTACTCAGCTAAAATATAAAAATTTTGATATAGATACTAATGCTGGGGTAAGGAGTCTTTTATATATTATTAAAAAATGTCTAGCTGAGATTCCTTTAACTTCTGCTAGATTTGGAGCTACTGATGCCTATATAGCTCATACTCCTAATTTTTACTCTAAAGGTATGGCTGGAGGCTTAACAGGGAGTAATGCTGTAGACTCTGCTACATGGAGAGAAAATGTATCTCATGACCCTTTAGCTTTGACTTTATTAAATGTGGAGTTATTTAGATATGATGATGGTACTAGCTGGAGCTGTTACCATATACTAGAGCAGATTTTATCTTGTATGCAGTTAAGGATAATGATGTGTGAGATAGATGATGGAGGTACTGGGCATGGAGCAATGTGGTTTATACAGTCTCCTTTTATATATCATGATTCTGCTGGAGCTTTAGTAAATGAAAATCTATTATTTTTACATGGTAATACTGATGATGATGATGCTCTAAGTTATATTAATGATTTTTCTACAGCATTATTAAACCCTAATAAGAGAACTACTGGCAGCCTTACCACCTATACAGCTCCTATGCTTAGTTATAAGAGTATCTATAATCATAAAATAATGGATAATCTTATTCATGGCCCTTTGAGTTTTAACTCTTATCAGTACTCTATAGATAATACTACTCCAGCTGATGACTTAACTTTAGATACTGGTACTAATTTTTCTATCCCTATAGCGAGAGATACGAGTGCTAATGCAGCCTCAGTATTCTCTGTAGGTAATGTAGGAGATGATGAACCATCCACAGTTAGATTATTACTGACAGGTATAGTTAATTATTTTCCTTACCACTGGTCAGCTTGGGATTTTTATAACGAGAATAATCAGGCCTTATCAAGTTTTGGAGATTGGACTAGAGTAGCATATATAGACCAAAATATATACTGGAGGATGGGGATAACAGTACAGGTTAATAGTACTTGGAGTTCCACTAATAGTCTAGGAGAGCCTGAGGATTTTGATGTAACTAAAAATTATAATCTAGGAGATACTAGACAGGGTTATTTATTTGGCTCTATTCCTTGGATAGGCCCTAGCGAATCTGATGCTGGAGCTGGTAATTATTACGCTGGATTTTGGGACACTACATGGCCTAATGTAGAAGAATTAACTACTATTGAGGGTACGACTTTTCAACCTTGGGGGAGTGATTGGGGGTATAGTAAAATATACTGGGACCAGAATACTGTCTCTGTAACTGACACCGACCATTTTCATTGGTTTAGTCCTATGTATATGTACTTAAATGCTAATTTAGTAGGTACTGCTGATAGTTATGCTGGTTTTAGTGATGGATGGCAGTCTTATTCTGAGAATACTAAAGGCCCTAATGAGTTCGCTATATATTCTCCTCCTATTCCTATGCCTACTGAAGCTGGAGCTGAAACACCTCCTAGTAACTCAAATTTAAAAAAAATAAATCTATATTATGCTTTAAAACGAGATATGTGGGATAATGATGGTAGTAATGATTATTGGACTTGTGCTTTAGATTGGTCAAATCAAAAAGAGTTATTACATGAAAATAGAGGGATAGGATATGGATGCAATTTACAACAGGTTAGATTGTATGTGGTAAGTAATAAAAATCAAAATGATGGATATTATGATTATTCCATAGGCTCATATACTAATAATAATGGAACTCCCTCTGATGGTGATGTCCAAGACCCTGAGATACTTATGGGAGATGACCCTAATTTCCATACTTCTCAAATCTCTAACATATCAGAGGGTTTATCTCAGGTTTATTTTGGTCAATTTTTTATTAAAAATACTAATGCTCTTACTAATACTAATGAGCCATATTATATTGATGAGGATTCTCAAAAATGGATAAATATATGGGAGGATTTAAGCACAGGAGACCCTCAGAAACTACATATAAAAAGAGCTAAAAATCAGGTCTCTCATCATTATAAAATAAAACAGAGACTAGACTTAAATTTTATAGATAGGTCAGTAGGTTATAATAGTGTTACTGATTACAGATTGAGTAGCTATGGATTTAGTGGTCTTTATTTTTGGAAAAGTACAGGCTCTAATCAGACTGAAAACACAGACTGGGAGGATATAAATTTTATTCCTACTGGGGGTACTTTTGTAGCTGGTACTATGGAGTGGCAGTTTCAGTTTACTGATGCTAGTACATTTTCTGAAAGTAATTTAACTGATAGCTCATATAATACTAATAATGTTTAATTATGTCGCTTAATAAACAAGGTAAAAGAATACAGATAAAAAATATCTCTCCTACTCCTAATACAGCGAGTAGTACCTTTATCTCATATAATAAAGGGCAAAATATAAATCATAATAATTCTTTAATAAAGGGGGTTTCTCATCCTAGTCCTTTATTATTTGGGGACAAGACCTCTCCTACTCAGTTTATGGATATTTCATCTCAAAAAGACCCTTTTACTATATGGTTAAAACAAAATGCCATAACTACCATTACTGATGGTCTCGGAGGGGGTAATAGTAGTACTACCACTACTACTATCAACATTAATAGTCCTCAAAAGACTGGAGGTGGAGATTACTTATTACGAAAAGGAGATACTTTTTATATATATGATATATTTACTTTTAATAAAAAATCCTTGAGGTGTGATGCAGATTTGTTAAAAACAGATACTACTATAACTATTGCCTCTACTAGTTTTCATGGGCATGGAGACAGGTTTAGGAGTGGTAGTTTTATTATTTATGATAACAAAACCCTCACAGAAATAGTCAGCAGCTCTCCTAGATATTTAAAATTAAGTATAGATAATACAACTATGACCAGCCTAGCTACTAGTCCAGTAACTTTATTAGGAGCTGGAACTGGTTATCTTCATATACCTGAAAGAGCTGTTATATCTTTTCATTATTCAGATAGAGAGACTACTGATGCTGATTTATTTATAGGGTGGGACACTAGTGCTACTAGTACTAGTAGTTATTGGAGTAAGAGTAGTAGCTGGACTTATGGCTGGAGAGATAGTGGTTTAAGTTTTTTGTCTGCTGGAGAGAAAAATGTAGTTTATAGTGGTTTCGCAGGAGGTATAGGAGAAACTTTATATTTATATATGGATGCTGATTTAACTACTCCAACAAATACAGCGACTTTACATCTTTGGTATAATACTATAGTAGCATGATAAAAAAAATTACATACATATTATTATTTATTTCTTTAGGAGCTAATGCTCAACTAGGATTATTTAAGTACTCTACATTCTATGGGTCAGTAGGTATAAATCAGGTACTAGATGAGGTTAATACTTATACTATTGAGAATGATATATTAATAGAAACTACTAGAGATAATAAATATAATTATAGATATGCCTTTGGAGTGAGGAGATTAGCTCGGTTATCTATGGAGGATAGAAAAAATTACAAGGATGGTACTGAGACTGACTTTGGTAAATTTAGGTCTTCTTTAATGAGTGGTTTAGAGTATCTAGTATCTTATGAAAATGTACGAGATAGAGGTATATCTTATATTAATCAGGATTATTTTTTGAGGTATATATCCTCTTTATATGTTATTAAATTACAGAGTACTAATCTGCAAGGTATAGACTTAAAATATAGAGAGATAGATTTAAGATTAAAAAAAGATTTTAATAAGTTACAGGTATCTCTCGGAGCTGTTATGAGGTTTCATCCAGCTTACTCATTAAATCCTTTCTCTGTTTTTAGTGGTAATGATTATGTAGATGTCGCCAAGACCTTGGGTTATAATACTTATTATTGGTTTACTGATTTTAATAATAATGGATTTTGTGATAGAACTGAACCAAGGGGAAACGGATGGATAGACCCTGTAGGAGATACTATAGCTAGTACAGGCTCAGAATTTATGAAATATCATTACTCAGATGTAGTAAATAAATATAATACAGATGAAATAAATAAAATGGGAACTCAGAGAGGTATATCTGCTGTTATTGGTATGAGTTATTATACTCATAGAGATAATTATCATACTCTAATATGGACTAATGTATTACCTTATCATAAGCCTATTACAGAGTATGGATTTTCAGGAGGAGTAGATTATGAAATAGGAGTTTTAATACAAAAGAAATTAACTAAAATTCTATCTATATATACAGAGGGTATTTATTTGAGATATTTAGATAGAAAAAATTATAATATAAAAATAGGCCTTAATATATTAATAAAATGAATTTATCAGAATCCACTAAAATAAATCTAGATTTAAAAACTCTTATAATGATAATAGGATTTACTGTTTCTATGGTTTCTATGTATGCTAAACTGCAATCGGATATAAATATAGCTATGAACGAACCCGCTCCAGTAATTTCTCCTACTGAGTTTGAGATGAAAGATTTACTCGTAAGAGAAACTATAAAAAATACTCTTATAGCTACAGAGAATAATGCTCTAGCTTTACAAGAGATAAAAGACAAATTAAATACACTAGAAAATAGAATTTATGAGCTTAAAAATCAATAAAATACTGATACTCTTTTTTATAACTGCTTTGGGATATTCACAAAGTTTTTTAAAAAACGAGATTTCAGTAGTAGAATATAATACCTCTTGGAATAAAACTAATTTTATAAAGGGATTAGATAAACTAAAGAACTGCAAACCATATACAGTAATCCTTTGTGAGAATCTAGATTACATGGATAAATTTGATATAAGACAGCCCACTATAGTAGTATATAATAATGGAGATGAGGTCGCAAGATTTAAAAGTACTATTATGCTAGATTTTGATGTATCATATAAAGACCTCCAAAAAGAGGTAGATAAATTATTACTAAATAAATTTAATTAATTATGTATTTATCTAAAAATTTTACATTAAAAGAGATGACCTCATCAAATGTAGGAATAAGATTAGGTATAGATAATTCTCCTACTACTGAGGGGATTAGGAAACTTACAATCTTAGCAAACTCTTTATTACAGCCTATTAGAAATGATATAGGCCCATTAAGAATTACATCAGCTTTTAGAAATGAAGCTATAAATCAGGCTCTAGGGGGTAGTGTTAATTCTCAGCATTGCAGATATGAGGCAGCAGATGTCCAGTACTTTAAAGATGGTAAAATGGATAATCTTAAAATCTATGAGTCTATTATAAATAATTGTATAGAGTTTGACCAGCTTATATTAGAGTTTGGAGAAGGCTGTACAGAGTTTACAGATAGCTCTAATCCTTACTGGATTCATTTAAGCTATAAAATAGCTGATAATAGGAATCAGGTTCTCGTAGCTTATAAAGATGAAAATAATAAAACTAAGTATAGAAAACCTATAGAATATAAATCATTATGATAAAAAGTATAATCAGTAATTTAATGGGTAATGCCTCGGAAATTTTAGACCAAGTGGTAACTACTAAGGAGGAGAAATTAGAGGCTAAAAGAAAAATAGAAGAACTATTAAAAACACACCAAAAGGATATGTACCAGCTGGAGATAGAGGATAGAAAATCAGCTAGAGTAATGTACCAAGATGATAGCAATATACAAAAAGTACTAGCTACTATTTTTACTATAGCTTATTTTGTAATCTCTTTTGTACTAGCTCGGTATTTTGTGATGGGAGATATAGATTTGGGAGAGTTTGAAATTAGCTTTATAAGTACATTATTTGGAGCTATGAGCAGTAAAGTAAATACCATTATAGATTTCTTTTTTGGTGGTTCTGCTAAAAAAAATAAATGAGCTTTAGACCAAGGTTAAATAAATTTGTATATGATTTTATTAACTACCACAAGAGGTCAAATGTGGTGGGAATTATTTCTGATACCCACTATCCTTTTGCTCATAAAGACCATCTACAATTTCTTTATGAAACTTTTAATAAATTTCAAGTAAATAGAGTTATTCATATTGGAGACCTCGTAGATGGCTCAGCTTGGAATATGTGGGAAAAAGACTCAGATATGCCATCAGGAGGTAAAGAGGCTGAAATGGCTCAAAAAGATATAGATAGACTATTTAAGACTTTTGGCTCAGGAGATTTAATGATGGGCAACCATGATGAATTAATCAACAGGCGAATGTTGAAACATTCTATCCCTAAGAAATTTTATAAGTCTTTTGCTGAGGCTTGGAACTTTCCTAAGGGGTGGAAGACTCATAATTATTTAGAGATAGATAATGTATTATACTTACATGGTACTGGTAAGAGTGGTCAAAATGCAGCAGTCTCGTTTATGCAAGACTATAGACAATCAGTAGTAATAGGTCATACTCATAGCTCAGGAGGAGTTAATTATAGAGCCTCTTATAAAGAGCTGTGCTTTGCTCTTAATGTAGGATGTTTAATAGGAAATGGTTTAGCTTTTGCTTATGGTAAAAACTTTAGTAAAAAGCCTACTCTAGGCTGTGGTATAGTAGTAGATGGTAAACATGGTTTTTTTATTCCTATGGATTTAGGTAAAAAAATAACTTATTCAAAGTAATTAACAATTTAAAGTTAATAACAAAGTACTAAATAATTTTTTTAAAAGTATATGTATTATTTACTTTGTGGAAACAAAAACAAATACCATGGAAAAATTATTATTTTTTATTATTAAGCTAGGCTTTTTATATTTTATAGGTAGATTTTTAGTTACTATTATATTTGGAGTATAGAGATGGGGGGTAAGTAGTATGGTTTACTCTGTTTATATTTGTAGAATGTTTATGGATGAACTATACTACTTACTAGAGTCTAATGGTATATGCTTACAGGATGAGCAAACCGAGAGAAATAATGCTATTCATGTTTTATTACAATTAAAAAAGAAAAAAGCTAAAAAGCATATACACCAAGTTTTAAAAGATAAAGATATAATAGATGTTTACAGAAAAAAAGGAGTTCAGGGGATTAAAAAGTACATTAATAGGAATGTTTGTTATTTATATGATACGAATTTTGTGTATAATATATTATTTCATCATTACAAAAACAACTGGAGAGAAATAGAAATACTAATAAAACATAAAATCAATGACTATTAAAAAATTTACTGATAAAGAATCAAATAATATACTCTCTACTGTAGAGAAGCTATTTGCTCTTATGAATGATTGTGAAAGGAAAGCTATTTTATTTAAAATGGGATTACCTAAAAATGAAATAGAGGATATGGATTCAATAGAACAAAATAAAAAAGTAAAAGAGTTTTATACTTTGTTAGTTAATGATTTTGATATGAATAATCCCCCTGATTTAGATGTAAAATATAAAGAAATATCTAGGTATTTAAGTGGTAAAAATAAAGATACATTAAAAACAGAAATAGAAAATTACAAAAAGCTATAACTATGGAGAAACTAACTGAAAGAGATTATAATTTATTATTATCAATGCTCTTAAAAAAGAAACTAAACAGAGAGGATGAATCTGCTTTAGATTTAGTTAAATTAAAATTATTATATAAAGTAAATAGATTAAAGGATTTTTATTATGACAAGAGACAAATTAAAAGAAATATACAATAAATATAATCTAGACAAAGATGATATTTTTATATTAAAATTTGGAGCTAAACAGACTCCAGTAATTCGTAGAGCTGGAGTAGAAAAAATACAAGCTCATCTAAAGATAGAGGTAAATTTTAAAATAGAGAGTAAATCAGATGACCATAAGAGCTGTATAATACTAGCTACTGGATGTATATTTAAAACTGGAGAGAGAGGAGAGAAAATACCTTCTAGAATGTGTCAAAGTTATGGAGAGGTGTCTCCAGCTAATAATACAAATAATTATCCTATAGCTATGGCTGAAAAAAGAGCTTTAGCTAGAGTAATTTTAAAAATGGCTAATTTATTCGGAGTTTACTCAGAAGATGAGGCAGAAGATTTCAAATCAAATGGATAAAGATTTTATTAAATATACTTGGATTATAATAACCGAGAATCTTAAAGATAAATGTTTAAATGAGATGCTAATAACTTGTACAAAAGATGAGATTAAAGATGTGTTATTAGATTTAAAAAAAGATAATAATATAAATTTTATTCAACATTTTATATATAAATCTGATGAGTATTATATGTATAGAGAGGGGGATAATTATGATTCTAATAAAGATTACATAAATGAGGACAATAGATAGGCTGGTTCGTATATCTTGCTATTATAATAAAGTTAAATTTGCTGATTTTCATAATGTCTATACTAATCCTAGGACTAAAGATGCTAGAGCTATGGTGTATCATATATTACATCATTATGAGAATTATGGAGTTTCAGAGATAGCAGAAGCCTTCAATAAAGAGCTGCCTTTTGTAAAAAATTTAATAGAGTATCATTATACTGAATATGATGTAATCCATCATTATACTAAAATGTATCATAATATATTCACTCAGTTTACTAACTGGAATAATAGTTCTTTAGATTTAGCTTACAGTATTATAAAAACTAAGTATGACTATGACTATGATATAAAGTATGAGTCTTTATTAAATGAGAATAATAAACTAAATGAGAAAATAAATATATTAAAAAGAAAAAATAAAAAATTATGTATAAATTAAGAGGTAAAGTATTAAATAAAAGAACTGAGGATATAAATACCAAAAAAGGAGATTTTAAAAAAATGTTATTTGAAATTGAAGAAAGTGAAACAGGTTTTAATCATAATTATCAGTTTGAGATTTTTGGAGATGAAAGTATAGTCATGTTTAAAGATAAGATAGTAGAGGGAAAGTTTATAAATGTAGAATTTTATATAAAATCAAATGAATGGAAGGGGAGATACTTTAATACTCTAGTCCCTAAACATATACACCTAGAGGGGGGGATAGTTTCAGATTTTGTTCTTAGGAAAGCAAATAAAAAAGAGATTAAAAATGATTTAGATTTTTAATTATGGATAAAGATATAGAAAAACTATCTAGAATAATAATTACAATAGTTAGTATAATAATAATTTTACTTACTTATCTAGCAATTAACTAAAAATGAGAAACAGATGGCAAAATACAGACAACTACATACAACCTTTTGGAATGACCCTTTAATACTGGATTTAACTCCTGAACAGAAATACTTTTATATTTATTTACTTACTAATCCTAATGTAAAACAATGTGGAATATATGAGATTTCAGTAAGGCAAATTACCTATCATACTGGATATAATAAAGAAACTATAGAGAAACTATTAGAATTATTTGTAAATCTTAATAAGATAGTAATAAGTAAAAAGACTAATGAAATAGCTTTAGTCAATTTTTTAAAGTATAATTACTCTGCATCTCCTACTATAAAAAAATGTATAGAGAAGGATTTAGATGATGTAAAAAATAAAGAATTAATAAAGTATATATACAGTATAGATAGTCTAGATATAGAGTATGTAGGTAATAATAAGAATAAGAATAAGAATAATAAAAAGAATAATAATAAGAATGAGTTACCTAAAACAGAGGATGAGTTTAGAGAGTATGTAAATAAATTAGAGCATAAGGAGCATCATAAAGATTTCATAGATTACTGGTGTGAAGGTTCTCCTAAAATGAGATTTACCTATGAGAAAACTTTTGATATATCTAGAAGGTTATCTAGATGGGCTAATAATCAATACAGTACTAAAAAAAATAAGATTCCTGATTATTTTGATGAGCTTTTGTATAAAAGGATGGACTTAACAGCTAAAAAAGATTATGAGAATCATTTAAAAGATTTAGGGTATCAGTATTCTTATAATCCTAATAGCGGGGGTAAATGGATAAAAAAATGAGAAAATATAGTTTTATAATATGTTGGATAATTACTATAGGTTTATTACTATATAGTATGAATATCATAAGAGACTTTAATTGTAACATGGATAATCTTAAAGATACATCTGAATTATTATTAATAGACTCTCTACAGTTAGAGATAATGGAAATAGGAGCAGAGCTTGACTCTTTAAATTTAATTAATCAATAATGAATATAGAATTACTAACATATAAAGAAGCTAAATCCCTAATGATTAATGATTGGGAATTTTTAGACAGAAAATTATCTGAACATTATAAAAAAGATGTAATAGCTTTAATTTGTGAAGGAACTAAAAATATATTTTTTGCATACAAAAAAACAGGAGAACCTATAAAAACATTATTGTATAATGATTAATCATAAAAAAGTATATATAGATTATTTCGGATATGCTGTAGGAGATATAATTATATGTGAGGTTTGTAAGCATCAAGTATCTGATATAAATAATTTTAAAGAAAAGCCTCCAGTATTAAGAGAGGCTGTAGATATTCACCACATAATACCTAGGTCAAAAGGAGGTAGTAATAGAATTAGGGGGAGTAAATATCCTTTAGACTTTCCTGAGAATCTTATAGCTTTATGCAGAGAGCATCATATTGAAGCTGAGAGCTGTAAAGAAACTAATAAAAGATTTAGGATAATACATTTAAAAAATATAATTAATAAGATACAAAATGGCTAAGAATAAATTAAATATAGAAAATGAGATGGTAGAGTACTTCACTCATATAGGAGAGAGAGCTGTGATATATAATAAAAAGATTAATAAAGAGATAGAAGGACTTGAAAAATTTAATAAAGAACAGAAGAAAATTATAAAAGAATTTTTTTTACATATACTAAAGGAGTTAGATAAATGAAAATAATTAACTATATTTGTAGTTCCTCTTATGAGGTTTTTGTATTTGTTTCTATTGTAGAGGCCTTTATGCTATTCAGTATTTAGGCCTTTACTTTTTATATATATACTATGGATGAAATTAATATAGATGATTTGATAAAAATGGCTGGAGGTAATGTGTATGATACTGAGTATTCTCATAAACTTACTATAAGCTGTAAGGATAGTACTTATAAATTATTTAAGGAATTAAAAAAGAAATTACTTTTAATGGATATAAAGGTAAACAATGCTCAGTTATTTGAGTTTATGGTAATAGAGTTATATAATAGTAATTTAAATAGTTTGTCCTAATGCCTTATCTACCTACTACTACTAAATATAAATGGATAAGAAAATTAAAGAAGGACTATAATAAATCTTATTCATCTCCTGAATTAGCTAAGGAGTATAATACTACTAGATGGAAAAAATTAAGGAGTTATTTTATTAAGAGAAATCCTTTGTGTGTTATATGTAAAAGGAATGATAGAATCAAAGAAGCTGTACTAGTAGACCATATTAAAGAGGTAGCTGATGGAGGAGGTATGTATGAGTATAATAACTTGCAAAGTTTATGTGACCCATGTCACAGGAGTAAAACTAGTTTAGCTGTACATAAAAGATATAAAAATAAATTAAAAAACAATACACCTTAAAATCTTTGATTTAAGAGGTCTTTATTTAATATGAGTAAAAACACTATAAAAGATGGTTAAGCCCTTAAAAATAAAAATAAGAGGGGATAGGGGGTGTCAATCATACAGGGTTTTAAACTCCATAA
>TARA_R100000664_G_scaffold7446_1_pt1 | contig 16642 bp, 20 predicted proteins | sample TARA_R100000664 | Tara Oceans TARA_R100000664 (sample SAMEA2622705) | marine metagenome | biome: marine biome (ENVO:00000447); feature: deep chlorophyll maximum layer (ENVO:xxxxxxxx); material: "saline water (ENVO:00002010), including plankton (ENVO:xxxxxxxx)" | depth 115 m | reverse complement strand
TTATTTCTGGTGTAACTACAAACCCATCCTTAATGTCTAAGGAACCTAGAGGTAGTTACGTAAATCATATGATAAAAATTGCAGAAATTTGTCAAAAATATAATAACATCCCACTTAGTGTTGAGGTGTTTGCTACTGACCAAGATGAAATTTATCAACAGGCTTTGCGCCTAGAGGAGGATATAGGTTACCACAATTTAAACATAAAAATACCCGTTGGATTTAATGAATTAGAGACTATTAGTAAACTTGCTGCTGTCGGTGCGCGCGTTAATTGTACATGTTGTTTTACTACCTCGCAATTAACTTTGGCTGCCGCGGCTGGCGCCCGATATGTGTCATTTTTTTATAATAGAGCAAAAGACAGTGGTGAAGATGAATTTTGTACACTGGATGATGCTTCTAAATTTATTAAGAGTAATAACCTAAATTGCAAAATTATCGCAGGTAGTATTCGCACACCTAAAGATATTACGGATGCATGGGTTGGCGGGGCAGATATTGTAACTGCCGGTTATGATGTAATAAAAAAAGGTACAACACATCCCGGTACCCAATCATCAGTTGATCAATTTTTAACAGACTTTAAAGAATGGATAAATTAACTTATTGCTTTGATATTGACAATACTATTTGTCATAGCCCCGACATGGGACCCTACGACAAAAGTACACCGCATACAAAAAGGATAGAAAAGGTTAATGAGCTATATGATCAGGGCCATACTATTTTCTTTATGACTGCTAGAGGCATGGGTAGAACTAATAATGATCAAGCTAAAGCTCATGAGGAAATGTATGACTTTACCAAAAAGCAATTAGATTCTTGGAATGTAAAATATCATCAACTGTTCCTAGGTAAGCCAGGAGCCGACAAGTTTATTGACGATAAAGGAATGTCGGATTGGCTTTTTTTTGGTGACCCGGATTAACTATATAAAGATTCAATTGATATAGAATCAAATATCTCATTTAATCTTCCGCGTGGCGAGGCATCTAAAAATTTTATATTGCTATTAATTTCTTTTACTTTTAGCCACGTGTTGTAAGATGCATCTAAAAATTGTGGATTATTAACCGGGGCTACTCCGGACCAATCAACTTCCTTTTTATAAGTTGTAGGGTTACAATATATGCCGTTGTTCACAGTAAGATCAACTCCAGCTAATACAATTTCTCTACATCCCATAATATATGCAAGGTGAGATGTAACATGAATTACATCTTCTCCAGCTGGACCACGAATAATAGAGCCAGATTTACTAAATTCGAGACTGTGATTGTCCTTTCTCGGTAAAATATGCACCTTACTCTCCAACATTTCTGTTAATTTACGTTCTTGATCCGGATCATGACAATTTCCTACTAAATCGAGAAGATTGCCCATAGCTATAACTTTAGTAGCGATATTAATACCATATTCAAAAAACGGCATTATTACAATTGCATTGTCAGCTAAGCAAAAATAATCACACCTAGAAAGAGCAGTAACAGATTGATTGCACGCAAAAATTATATTTTCATCTGAGGATATTAAGTCAAAATTAATATCATTTAAAGAGGGTCCCGTACCGCATACAATAGCTCGTTTACCCTTATGTATATCTTTAAAATCTTGTATATTATCGTAACTATAACTCATTTTTTATTACCACTTTGCTGCGTGATTTTTTCCGAATAGCATACCGTTAGCATCGCAATTTGAACAAGGAGATAAACAACGCTGTCCATTTTTAAGCTTATCTCTAAAATCTTTTAATCGCTTATCTCGCCATATATTAAAAATAGGTTTTTCTACTACGTTACCAAATTTAACTGTCCGGTTATACATATCTTGACAGCATAATAAAACATCACCGTTCCAATCTATATATAATGCATAGTGAGGATAATAACAGGGCCTTGTTGCAGCCTTTTTGAGTTCTTTCTGAGCACCGGTACGATTAGTATAGATCAAACCAAAATCTTCATCTTCACTGTACCAACGATCGCGGAGCGTGTACTTGGACTTATCAATTTTACATTCTTTAAATAGGTTATTAAAATAGTCTATCTGCTCTGGACCATCATACATACTTACAACTAGTTGTGAAAGGCCGATTGAATATAAATCTTTTATAAGGGCAGGGGTTAACTTATCTCCATTTGTTACAATCTCAATGCCTATTTGCCTATCACAAAAGCACTTTACAATCTCAAGAAGGTTTCTTGTTAAGAGAGGTTCACCAGTACCGCTAATGTTAACTGTCCCGGAAAAATCTAACTCATCTAATTGTAATGCAATAGCTGCAGCTAGCCCGGGATCCATATGAAGATTTTGATTAGGGTAATCTCCACTCCGCGGACAAAATGCACATTTACGATTGCATAGTTCATTTAGATTTAACTCCACCCAGCTAAACAACGGTACATCGTTGACCATATGTACGTGGTCAATTGAAGTTCGCTTTCTATCTATATTTCTTTTTACACTATGTGTAATTAGTTTTGAGTCAAAATCTCTAGGCAACCATTTACGAGTTTCTTCATTAGCTACCCCAGATGGTTTATAGAAAAATCCACTATTTTTATGTTCTTGCTTTACCACACGTTTATTTTTTAATAGTAACTAGCAATGTGTCGCTAGTTAGGTTTTTCTCCCTTTCCTCTATCCACGATTTTTCATATTTACTCCTAGGGGGGTTATTTATATTTCTATAATCATCACCGTTAACCTTATCCTTTGTACCATATCTTATCCAGTCAATGTAATTGTAAAAACCATATCTCTGGACACCGGTCACAGTAAAATTAGAATTTGATATACCACAGTCAGTGAGTAATTTTGTTACAGTATCTCTATTAAAGTAATTTACATGATCCTCAAAATGAATAAGTTTTGAATATTCCGGTGCTTGTTGTAGTAATTCATCATCTTCATTAGGGAATTCTAATAATACAACACCGTCATCTTTTAGTAATTGCATAATATTTTCTATCCATAGGGCAGGATAGTATACATGCTCTAGCACATGCCACGATGTTATAATATCAAATGTACCCTTATAAGATTCTACAAAATCATTATTTTCGATTTTATCAAAAATAAAATTAAAATCCAAGTTACAGGTCTCTTTACCATACATTAGTTTGCTGTAGTTGCAATCTAGTCCATATGTTTCAATGTTAGGGTAATCCTGCCGTACTAGGTGTGGAAAATGACCGTATCCTGTTCCCACATCTAGCAGGTTTAAAGGCTGGTCCTTAGTGATATATTTAGCTACATGATCTAAAAATCTATCATAATCATTTTCTAGAACGTGTGCTAATTGTAGGATATCCGGGTGTCCTACTAGCTTACCTTTGTATATTTTTTTATTATTCTCTAAATCTATTGGAGCTGTTATTCTATTAGCATCCTGATTATCAATGCTTGGCTGATCTTTATCCGGGTTTGTGGTAATTCGTGGATGTAGTTGAATCATACCACACTTACTACATTTATATATTTTCTTTTTAGCATTATCCCGTACCGAGCTAATAAGCTCTAGTTCTTTACTGCCACATAAAACACAATTATAATTAGCCATCTTTAAATTTCCTTTCCAAAAGTTTCTCTTATTATATCACCATGGTTAAATTCTGCCCAATATAATTCAAAAGCAACACCTGCTTTTATACCTTCGAATTGGTGATATAAGCCAGGCTTAACTTGCATAAAGTCTCCTGGTTTTAAAATAGTATCAACTACGTCAACATCAATCTCATCTTCTCTTGACCATACACGAACTAATAGTTCTCCAGATTCCACAAAAAATCCATTCCATTTAAATTGATGCTTATGTTTTGAGCATTGAGCCTTTGCTTTAAATTGGATTCTATGAAACTCTAACACCCCATTAGCGTGGAGTAGCTCTGTTTCGCCCCATATTTTACCCGCCTTCATTACTTTCTGGTATTTACCGTAATTTCACTAAAAATCAATTTTTCTATTTTGGGATTAGTGGATACAGAAAACTGTAAATTAGTTTCATCTAGCACATTTACTACAATTTTTTTTGAATATAAATTATCAAATATACGTTTTACTAGTTTTTTATTTTCAGAGTATAGTCTTACGGTATATAATGATGAATTATATACCTTAAAATTACTATTAGCAGAGAAGTACTCAATCCATTTTTTCTTTGTGAGTAAAAGATTTTTCTTTAGTTCTTTAAAATAGTCCTTGTTATTAATAATAAATTCTAGAGTTTTATTTGAGAAATAATCTAGTTCGTAAGCCCCTCTTGTAGCTTCAAGTTGAGTTTTTAATTTTTTGTTACAAGCCAACCACCCCGTCTTTATTGACGGAAATCCAATTTTCGAAAAGCTTGAGGATATAATAAGATTATCGTGTTTTTCTAAAAATGGTAAATAACTTTTATTTTCCCACCCAGTATATACCTCATCTAAAAAAACTAAAACATTGTGCTTCTGACAAAAACAAATTAGATCTTGTAACTCTTCGTTTGAAAAGCAGTTTTCCAAATGTGACATTGGATTTGTCAAAAAAAGTACTTTAATTTTTGGTACTACATCCTTTACTTGCTGTACACTGATATTATATTCTGGTGCTTGTCCCTTAATGGGTATAAAGTTTACATTAAAAACATCAGCATATACTTTAAACATTGCACATGTTGGAACAAATACCCCAACACATTCACCACTTAAATTTAACGATTCAAAAATTGTTTTAATTGAACCTTCAACCCCTCGGGTTAATAATAATTGATCTTCACTGACATTTAAATATTTCCCTAGAAGCTCATACGGTGGAAACATATCTGGGTATTGATGTAGATCTTCAGCTTTAAACGTGTTTATTAACTTATGGTAAATATGATCCGGGTGACAGTCCATTATCATATTCCTATTAAGATATGTATAACCATCTTTAAATTTTTTTCTAACTCTAGGAATGTTCTTAACCATTTATTATTTTATCTCTCCAATATTTTAAAGTAAGATCTGGAATATTAAAGTCAAAATTTATGTAGTTTTCGATCTTTGATCTTAAAAAATCTACCGTTACCTCGTTCCAATCATCTATAAAGAGAATAGGTAGATGTTTAAATTGAGAAAATGCTTCATGGTATTTTACTACTGGTACAGAACGTAAGTAAAGGCATTCCCATATACGGTGACAATCGATTCCGTTACCGGGTGGGGATATAACAAATAGACTTTTTTTAATATTATTCCAATACATTTGTTGTGATGTATTATTATTCATTAATATACCATTTGTATTAGTAATATGATTACATAAAGCGCGCTCACCATGATTGGTGTCTACTTGAAAATTCTTATACACTAAATTTGTTTTTAATGTATCGTTTTCTTTTATACTTTTAATAGCATCCTGGTTGCCGTGTGGCCATTGGCTGTTTGCTATTCCTATAGGTATTGAAAATAATTTTGAATGTGACGTCTCCCTATTTTGGCAAAACCATTTGTTTATGTTCTTATGATTAAGATATTGTAAGTGTTCATTATTTATACTGTGATCTGAGTTATGTGTTACTATAGTAGCATTATCTAGATAGTCTAAAAATTTGTGCATAAAGTCATACACAAAGTGAGTATAAATAAAAATTGTTTTATATTTTTTAATATCTTCAATACTTACATTAGATATTTTATGTATATTCTGCTTAAAGGCTTTATTTTGATCTTCAATAATAGAATTGATTTCTGTATAAAACCCTATTTGACATAATGACTGGAATTGTTCACCTGCTAGCATATCGTTCAAGGTGTTTATTATGTATATGCAGATTGAAAATAGGCACTTGTTTTTTATTCCATACTATATAGGGCTCGTAGCGATCAAAAACAGGTATAAATTCTTTGTTTATATACCTATCAATAAACCTATTAGCACCATCGGGGTGAATTGTATTATCGAGTCCAAAAAACTGCCCATAAGAACTAGGGTCAAACACACCGTTAAATATCGTAAACAAATTATTACCTGGCTCTATAGGGGAAACCGGTAACGAAGTAATGATATCTTTTTCTAATACATTATTTTGTAAGTGGCCTAGCAGTCTCATTTCATGAGGCATGCTTTTAAGCATCTCTTCTAATTTATTTTCCCCTAATACAGCAAGATTTAACAATTCTTTACATACTACTTCTAAAGAATTACTGTTCTTTAGAAACATAAATCCACATACAAGTTCATTTTCTTTATGCGGCGTAAGGCCGATGTTTGGTATATTATCACTTAGCAGAGCAGAAATATCTGCAATATTTTTATAGATTAAGACATCATTATCAAAGTGTACGATGTTAGTTAAGTTGTAGTGCTTAATAAATTCGTTAATGTAAAAAAGTCTCTCGAAAGCAGTGCGCCATAAAGGGTCCTGATGGCCTTTATAGTAGGTTATATTGTCTAATGGTATATGGTATTGATTAATATCAATAATAATAACATCACCACTATTATCTATTTTTAAATCTGTTAATAAAAATATTTTGTAGTTGGTCTGCGTCTTTTTAATTTGATCTACACATACTCTTATATGCTGAGGCAAATTATGTCCTTTATGAAATAAAATAAAATTGGTTTCCTTTGACATTATTACATCACATACTTAGTTGATTCTCCATTAAAATCAAAATATAAATCTACATCATCTTTACCTGGATCTATAGGCCACATTTTAACGTTTGCTGAAAAGGGAAAAATAATTTTTTTATGGTAACCTAAAAAAGCTGCCCACCAAGAAAAAGATGATTGCGATAGTGCTATATTTTCACTATATAATAAGGTCTTAAAATCACTTATAGATCTTTTATTACTATGAAATTCAAACTTGTCTACATATCCTTCTGTGACTAGCTCACACCCCTCGCTAGCTAATTTTTTTACCGTATCACAATTTGAATTATCTGTTACTATTTTAATTTTAGTAAATCCAGAATTATCAATTAGAGATTTATAAAAATCATAACCTAGAAAAGTATCAATTTGCGTATAATCAGTTTCACGTACATGTACCACAAGATAATCTTTGTTAATGGTATCAAGCTCCTTTATAGTAAATACATCTCTTAATAAGTCTCTATATTTTTTATAGTAGCAGCTTTTTTGAAGAAATGAATTAATAATTATTGGACCGTCGTGGTTCATAAGAAGATCCATATCTGCATAATTTTGACCCCACTTTTGGTATGTACTAATTACTTCTCCACTTGCTTTAACCGGTTTATGGTTATTTGGTATACCAAAATTAGGTAATTCGTCATGAATTATTTCCTTGTTTCCTTTTTGAGATAATATATAACCAAACGCATATTGAAACATCCTGTTACCCATCCTACCATCAGGATTATATTGAACTACTATTGTGCTCATTACCAGTAACAGGCATCTTCAACACAATCAACATCCCTAGGCGTTTCATCCTTTTTAGGGGTTGTCCAGTGCTCATTAAAGAATGGGTCAAATTCACTAATAGCTTTCCATCTATTACCAATAACACCAAATAAAATTTGTGTTGCACCGCCTAAATGTATGCCCGACCGGCCTATCTTTTTACATTCCGAAGCAAACAATAATCCAGTGTAGCCTGTTCCAAAAATACCAACGTCAAACTCTTCTTCATTAATAATTTTTATATATTTGTCATATATTTCTTTATAATTACCGTAATTACTATTGTCGGTAATGGTAATAGAGGTAGGATATCTTACAGCCTGTAATTCAAAATTAGGAACTATTTTATTGTTCCATATTTTATCTAATTTAGGAAAATTTTCAGTAAAACTATCAGCAAATGGCGAAAAAACTAGTACTTTTTTACCTTCTAAGCACTCAGTCCAAGGATTTTCAAAAAAATATGGCTCTAAATGTTGCAGCGGCGTGGAATGAGCCTTAGCTTTATTTACGATAAGACTCTTTTCCAGCTGCGGAATAATTCGGCTCCATTCGCATAACATATCCATAGTTGGTAAAGCATCTAAAAACGTTTTTGAAAACCAGTTTAAAGTTTCTATCGTTGTTGGTACAAGCCCGGATACGTTTTCTGCTTCAGCCTTTAAGTCTGGTGGTATCTCAGACTCTGAGAGATATGTAGCTAAAAGTTTAAGCTCTGTTCCTCCAATTTTACCGGCAGCAAAGGGTATATCATTTTTAATATGATGCCTTAAAAAGTTATTACCATCAATCATCTATATATTGTATGCTAGTATTTGTATAACTCCACCTTAAGTTAGGGCCCAAAAGCTCGCTAACTGGAATAGTGCTGTTATTTGCTTGTATTGCCTTCCATCTATCATATAACCCATCATAGCTACCGTAATATTTTTCTTTAAATTTTACATCTTCTTTAAAGTAATACGCGTAGTGGTTAAATCTAGCCGATAAAAGTATACCCGGGCCATTTTTACCATCTAGTTGAGGTGGTTCATGTGTTTTAAAACTCTCACCTTTCCATTTCCATAACCTACGATATGGCTCTCCTGTGCCTTCGCCCCATTCTCCAAATACCTGCTGATTAGGACCTACAAAATAATCGCACAGAAAACAACCCGTTTTACCATTAAATTTACTTAGTTGTGACTCTGCTGTTTGTAACTGCTCTAATGTCCATTGCTCATCGATATCCACTTGCCATAAAAAACACTCTTTAACTGTTTTTTTAATTTCTTTAATAGCAGCATTAACTTGCTCGTCTTTGCTTTTCCATGGCCTGTTATTAGGACGAATTACAATAACATTTTCCTTTTTATTTTTATCTAAAAATTCAGAAGTACCGTCATTTGATATAAAATTATTATGAAATGAATCACTGAGTTTGTTACACCACTCCGTTGAACCGCCTGGATTAGCTACTCCTTCTACTATTACCCATAAATCGAAATTATTACTCATTGTTTCATAATAATTATTATGCAGTAAGTGCCTATGGCCATTTAATATTATTGTAAACGCTACTCTTTTCATACTATTTTCCATTTATTTTTCATTACAGGGAGCTTCATAAAGTAGTTGTCAATTTTTCGGAATAGTATTTTCTTACAATTAAAGCTAAACTGCTCTACCAAGTTTGACATACTACTTTCTACCAGGGCTATAGTGTGTGCATTCTCTAAAATTTTCAACCAGTAAAAAATATTATAATCATCTGTTATATGTATAACTTGACCATCTGATTGATCAAATTTAACATTTAATTCACCTCTAGAATGTCTTAAACATACCACTGCATATTTTTCGTTCTCAACTAACTTGTTATAGAGTTTATCTTCCGCTTCGTGATTCCTGTTAACTGTTATATTCCACTTTTCATCTATGGGTACTTCGAGCTTATCATATTTAAAGACATCAAAAGACTGTACCTTACCATCACCTAACGCTACATATTCATCTGTTGATGTACTGCCCGGAAATGTTGCTGCAATATCTTTAATATTGGTTACATTTAAATCATGTAATTTTCTATAAGATTCTTCAACACACTTATAAACATTATTAGTTACAGGAATAAAATTAACATAGTCAACGACCTCATTGAACATATCAGCGAATTGCTCATATACAGGCCAGTGCACTGTATACCCTTTGTCATGTAAATATTTTGCGGCAGGTAATACTATAATTAAGTCCCCTAATTTACCAGGTTGAATTATACCAAGAGAATTATCCTCCATGTCCTATAAATTTTTTTCTTTTAAAAATAGCAAAACCATTTCTCACATTCATTCGGTGTTCTATTATAGTTTCTAGAATGTCTTGAGGTATATCTTCTTCTTTTTCTATATCCGGATCCAGTCCCCAATCAATGTCTTCTATACATCTTTCATACGCTATACAGTCCCACTCTAAATCTTCTGATAAGATAATAGCTGCTTTATTTGTTTTATAGGATCTAAAAGTATCATCTAAAAAGAACACGTTTGTTCGATTTTTTAAAAGCTCAAATTCAAAATAACCGGTAAATTCACCACCATCAATTAATACAGCATCATATATTGTTTTATCTCTCTCTAAAAATCCATCTGGGTATTTTTTCATTATCTCAACATCATTATTATACCACTGATGCACAGTCTCCTTTTCGACGTCAGGAAAACGTACTAATGGATTAAAGGGAGACTTCCACATTCTCTCAAATCCAAACTCGATTAGCTTATTACAATCTATTGATGATTTATTATAACATTTAACCCATGAATATTCATTTACATTTTTAACAAGATTATTGTATTTTTTCTTATCTATCTCTAAACATGTTAAAGACTTTTCTGGAAAGTCTTTCATTGCGTCTATAAAACATCTAGTCGCACCCGTACCGTCCCAGGATCCTATTTCTAAATTTGTCTTTAGATTTAACTCCTTTACACATTGAATAATGTATGCTCCTAATTTATCATGTGCGTTTATTTCACCCATTTTTATGATCCCGTATCAACTTTATTCCAATCCGGATTTATTTTTAAATATTCACCGATCTTTCTTACATCACTAATTCTTTCGTCTACTAAGTCATGCCACAATTTATCACTAATTTTATTAGCATCAGCTACAGCCATTCTTTCGGCAGTTGTATCTTTTTTACTCTTTCCTAACACCCAGTGTTTGTGTTCAATCATAATGTCCCCCCTATACTTTAGTCTTCCAAATGCAGAGAATGTTTGATGAAGCCATTGATCTACCCAATTAATTACAAATTCTTCTCTCATAAAATAACCTAAAATGTCGACATATTTTCTATGACAAAATAAATTAACAGCTAGTTGTGCGCCATGGCAGTCATCATTACAATGTACAGCTTGAATTTGATCCTTGGGCATATTATTAAATTCTTTTAATAACATTGTATCCCATCCGGGTGTTTTGAATACCATGTCATCGCCTATCATAGATATAATTTCCTCATTAGAGGCTTCAGCCAGCTTATTCCATAATATCCCGAGACCTAAAAATTTACCTTTATTATCAATTTCAATAATACGTAACGACGGGATTCCAGCTGCGACCTTTTTAATAGTTTCCAGTGTTGGATCATCTTTATCAACACCGTAATAAATGTTAACATTTTCTATATTGTCAACAGTGGTTAATATAGAAAATAATAGAGTAAGTCTATTATTCATTCTTTCTCTTGTTGGTACTAAAATCGCGATTTTCATTTTAAAAATTTGTTAAGCATGTCTGTCGACCAGTAAATTGAGCATTATATCCATTTTGTAGTAAATGGGAAATAAGAATTCCCCCTTTACCACCAATACAATTATTATAGTCTAAGATGTCATCCTTTTCATTTATATGATAACCGTTATATCGCGAAAAATCAACATCCGTATCATCAATTAATATTATATTCTTATCATTTAAGTTGTTTTTACATTTGAGGTATGCTTCGTAATGTCTTTCCTTGTATTTGTCAGTGCCTATATCCCAGGCATCTAAGTATAGTAGATCAATCTTACCGGTAAATTCTTGTAAAAATAAAAGACCGTCGCCATTATAAACTGTTGCAGTTTGCTTACATTCTTTATCTGTATAAGTAGTATTACTCTCAATTTCGGTAATAGACGCATTCCCTGTATATGTTATAGGCCAACCATCAGGCGCAACGGTAAATAAAAGATCATTTAACGTATCCGGATCTTCAGACTGATTAATTTGGTTAAAGGTAGTCGGTATGCAGTTGTCTTTTATAATCGATTTATATGCTTCTCTAGAACTGTTTATATTATTATCACATGTATAAAATGTCTTGGATGCCTTTGCAAAGATCGAAGAGCTATATGGCCCGGACCCTATTTCAACTATTACTTCACCTTCTATATCCCGAAAAATATCTAGCGCTTTTTTAATGTATGGTTTCGGCTCATCACGCTTCTGTTGCCATTCTTCATTATGAATAGTTTTAAGTACGTTTGCCTCATATGTTTGTCGAGTTTGAAGATGGTCCACAATGACCTCGCCATCGATCACAACGGCTCCATTTTCAGTCTCATAGCTATGGCTATTATGATGGCTGTGGAATTGCGATTTTGGTTTTTGTCTTATCATAAGTCCCCGCCATGTCTATATGGTAAATCGAATTTAATGCGCTTCTCTTTTGGTACTAATCTCATAACGCCTTGATATTTTATAGGAGCATCACCCCATCGCTTAATATAGATGTTACCAGTTTTATCAATCTCATCAAAAAATTTCATATAAGGACCTGTGCAGAACCATTCACAGTCTTCAATAAAGAAGTGTGTTTGATACATTTTATTATATTGAAGTTTTTGATCAGTTGGTAAAACTTTTTCTGCAAAGTCAAATAGCCCTTCAATAACATAATCCATATCTTCCTCTTCTCCTACATACCCATAGATAGCTTCTTTATCTGCCATAACTTTAAATGGGTCTTGTGTAATTTTATCAGTAATATACGAGTCACAATCTAATCGCATTATATACTTTACATTATTAAAAAATTCATCCTTATAAAGCCCTCCAGAAAATAATCTGCACATATGTCTATATCCCATTGAAAAAAATGCATTTTCATCCCAATGACCTTTAAACTTTTCTGGTATTTTATCTAATATATCTTGACTATAAGCGGGCAGAGAAAAATCTACTTTATGAAAATAATGATTAGTTGGAGCAACTTTTCGAATTCTATCTTTTGTAGATCCAGATAGACCTTCATGGCCAAAAACAACTGGATATGGGTAATCCTTTAAAAAATTATCGTTAAGGCACTTTAAGCTACTCTCTAATCTACGGAGATGTACTTCTTGTTCGTTTACTAAATAAAATATACAGCTATTTGGAATAATCATTTTTAATTTGTTTTAAGGTTTGTAATACTTCTTCTTTGGTTGTATGAGGTGGCATATTGGGATAATGACCGTGCTTTCGTTTATAAATCTCTCTACCACCGTATACATTTTTTTTCCATTGTTCAGAGTCACCAGCAATAGAAGATTTATCAATAGCCTGAGGGGCTTCAGTCATATACTTATGACTGTCATATATATCTGCAAAGTACCAAAATGGAGGGTGCATACCTTCTTTAATTATTCTATACGTATGATCTACATGCTCCCACGCATTATAAAATTCTTCATCTAAATATCCTGTTTTATCTATTACTTCTCTCGTAAAAAAAGAAAACATGGCAACAGTATGTGTAAATAAAGATATTTTTATATCTTTATAATCTATAATTAACCGAGGATTCGGTTCAGAGTGTTGATCTAACTCATGCCTGTTATGAAGATCGAAATTTTGGATAGTCTGCTTTCTATTAAATGGAGACCCAGGACCGTAATTAAAATGATGTATACCAGATGCTTTATGTGCTTGTATATATTTGTCAAAAACAGAGGAATCTAACATGATCATATCATCTTCTAACAAAAACATATAATCACAACCCTTTTCATACAGGTATTTCAAAATTTTATTTTTACCCTTACCTACTCCCTCTCTACCACCTGTTTTTATAACTGGTGCTCTAGGATTAACCACGTCATTATTACCGTCATTTACAACAACTATATGATCGTAGCATTTATGATCTATAGAATCCCTACATTTTGTAAAAAAATCGGGTCGATCACAAGTAATAATACCTACCCCTATACTCTCACTCATAATGTAATTGGTGGAATTCCACCATCCGGTAAACCAAATTTTCTTTGTAGTTCCTTCTGGCGGTCCTCTTCATCTAGTGCAATTTGCTGCTGTCGTACTAATGCCTCTAATTCATTTAGGTTATTAGGGTTTAAGATTGACTCCTCGTCACTAATTAGATCACCTTCTGGCGCAATATATTCTGCAATTAAATCAATTCGTTGCTGCTGATCATTTGGTAAAGGAAGTATACAAGGAGTGTCACCTGCCGGGAAAAATATATCCGCTTCAGGGTTTTGAATATACTGGTTATACAAAGAATTAAAAATATTATCTACCTCTTTAATAAAATTAACATCTGTATCTCTAAATCCATCTTCTTGTATAGCTTGTGCTTCGTCAAAGCGACACAAAAAGATAATATCCAGGTGTCTCATTGACTCTTTCATAAGAGCAATTTGTTTGGTTACAAATTTTTTGGTAAATCCTTTTACACCTTTATCATGGCACCACATTGAATAGGCGATATTATCTAATGGGCACCTATCGTATGCTACTTTATCATCCTTATCATTTAATTGAAGCTGATCAATCATAAAATTAAGAATTTTTTCTTGTGTCTCTGTTGTTGTCTTAGACGAATGCTCTAATTTTTCCTCTGTTATAACGTCTCTATATGTTTTTTTAGGTGTTGTATAATTATTCCAGGTATATATAAAGCTTTTTAGTAGGGTTGTCTTTCCACTATTACCAGTTCCGGAAAATGCAATTCTCATAATATATATAGATCCTAGTTATACCAATGGCAAGAGATATAATTATGTTCTTTACATTGATGCGGTGGATTATTTACAAGCTTTTCACCCAATTCAAGACGAGCTTTTTTCTTCCATTGTGGATCCGGATCCCCTGTGTGATTAAGTTGGGGTTCTGCATTTGGCAAGTGCCTAAGTTTAATGCTATCCGGATGATATATTAACATATAGTTAAAGTATAGTTCATATTCAGAAGCGCCTGATAAAGTAATGTCTTCTTTATTAACACTCTCTAAAAATATTTCATAAAATCTCATTGGTGTGCCATCCGGATGGACTTTACGATAAATACCCGGAGATTTATCGCTTTCAACTAGATCAAACAGCTCTCTTACATATTTTGTCTCAAACATCATATGATGACAAATACCTGACCAGTCAACCCCCCAGGAACCTCTCCTTAGGGAAGTGTGCAACTTGCTCATGTGGTCAAAGTACGGTTCGTGTATATTATGACCATGTGAATATAAACATATATTATCATCGGTAATAAATGAAGTAGGTTTTATAAAGTATGTATCACTATCGATAACCAAATATCTATCCAGAATCCCGGGAATTACAATACCTGCATAAAGTTTTAGTAGTTGCTGTAAATACCAGCCATTACGCTCTAATTTACCATGGTATTGCTCTACTGTTTGTTTAGAGAATGGAAAATCACTTTCCTTTACCGTAATACAACCCTCTACTTCAAAAGTCGGATCATATGGAATAAGGTAAATATTACGATATCCAATAATATTTTTTTTGGTGCATTTAATTTGATTATGTACATAATCAACATCATTTGGACCTACTGCAATAACTATATCGAATTGTCTCATTTTAAACTTTTAGTGCCATATCCCAAATTAATAGATGCAATCTAGGTGAAAACTTCACATTCATAGCTTTAGCATACTCTGCTACTGCAACTGCCTTCTCTACATGCTCTTTCCTGCTACCACAACATGGCATAAACCAAATACGATCTAAAGGTACATTAATACCCTTATCATCTTCGACATATTTGCGCCAAATTTCCTCTATGTCTTCAGATGTAGCAATAACAAACTTAAATCCGGATCCATTATCAGCATGCCACTTTAGTACTTCAGGTTTATAAGATCTTTCCTCTGGATCTCCATTAGTAGTTAATTTTGGTGATGTGGTAAATGTAGCTCTATATTCTTCTTTCCACCTCTTATCCGGCATTAATGTAGCATTAGTTTCAAAATCAATTCGTGGAAAAAATGAATACTTATCAATAAATGCTTCTATAAATTTTAGTAATTGTTTTTGTTGAATTAGTGGCTCACCACCTGTTATTTTTAGAATTGCATTAGCTTTAAGCTTTTCAATAAATTTGTTTTCTTTCATGAATTCAAATATTTCGTTAAAAGTCATTTTGTTTTTAACAGACCAAGAAATATATGAATCACAGCCATAAGGCGAATCTTCTGAAGCAAACCCTTGACATGTTAGGTTACACATAGACAATCTAAAAAACACAGAAGGTTCGCCTACATATTCACCTTCACCTTCTAGTGTATAAAATGCCTTATCATCAGATACTATTAAAGTTTCTTTATTGCAATCCATTAACATATTATAGCTGATAACGGTAGTTTTCAACTAAATAATAATACATGAGTACTAAAACGGCCCGAAGGCGTCGGGAGGTTACTGTAGCTAACCTCGATGAATCATTACAGGATAATTGGCTTCTAGACTTTCATATTAAAAAGCCTTTTTATTTTAACCCTAAACATAAAGAGTTTTATCGATGTATAAAACATAAAGATACAAAGATAGCTTTTGTTGATGGTCCTGCAGGAAGCATGAAAACATATATAGCTGTATATGCTGGACTAGAGCTCTTAAAGGATGAACAATATGATAGACTAGTCTACATAAGATCTATAGTGGAATCTGCAGAGAAAAGTTTAGGATCCCTACCCGGTGAGGTAGATGATAAATTTTCTCCTTATGCTATACCACTACTTGAAAAGGTTACTGAAATTACTAATCAAGGTACTACAATGATGCTTAAACATAAGGGTATGATTGATGCAATACCTGTTAACTTTGTAAGGGGATTAACCTTTAACAAAACTCTAGTAATAGTTGATGAGGCTCAAAATTTATCATCTGGTGAATTAACAACAATACTAACTAGATTTGGTAGAGATTCTAAATATGTTGTATGTGGTGACTGTAACCAAGTT
>TARA_R100000664_G_scaffold2053_1_pt1 | contig 16708 bp, 10 predicted proteins | sample TARA_R100000664 | Tara Oceans TARA_R100000664 (sample SAMEA2622705) | marine metagenome | biome: marine biome (ENVO:00000447); feature: deep chlorophyll maximum layer (ENVO:xxxxxxxx); material: "saline water (ENVO:00002010), including plankton (ENVO:xxxxxxxx)" | depth 115 m | reverse complement strand
TTTGTATCTCCTGGAGTGTTTATTAACGAGATTGATAACTCGTTTATTCCCAAATCGGCTGATGCCATTGGACCGGTTGTTATCGGTCGTGCAAGTAGTGGTTTGGCGATGACACCGGTTAAGGTTCAGTCATACGATGAGTTTGTTCAAATGTTCGGGGATACGGTTCCCGGTGGTCAAGGAGGCGATGTTTACCGCGACGGAAACTATCAGTCGCCGATGTATGGCACTTATGCAGCCAAAGCTTTCCTACGTTCGAATGTTGCTCCTCTTACTTATATTCGCCTTTTAGGGCAGCAACGCACAGATAATGATGGCTCTAACGCCGGAAAGGCAGGCTGGCAGGTCGAGGGCGCGCCCAATAAAGACCCTGACAAAAATGGCGGAACTTACGGATTGTTTGTTTGGCCTTCATCGTCGGCATTCATGACGACTGCTGCGAATTGTATTCTAGGAACTGGATCGTTAGCGGCTGTATTTTATGTTAATAATTCTGCTTCTATTTTACTTAGCGGCACGATGATTGGTGGCGCCGCAACCGAAAGAGCTGGTGGCTACTCTTACGGGAAGATGATGGATATTACCGCGTCTACGAATGCGTTGATTGGTAGTGATGCGAGTTCTCAGTTCACTATTTTGATCACAGGCTCCAGTGCCGCAGACGGATCCGTTATCAGTGAGAAAATCACATTTGGATTTGACGATAGTAATGAGAGTTATATTCGCAAGAAGCTTAACACCAATCCTCAGCTTACCGTTAATAATAGCGCCTCTCCGTTCTATGCCAACTCCGCAGTAAAAAGTTATTGGCTTGGAGAAACTTATGAGCAGTGGCTGCGCGTTAATGATTTAATTAACCCTACTACAAAACTAATCGGCGCCATCATCCCTCTTCAGAGCGGATCCGCTAATTCGCCGGGCAAGATGAAGGTTCCCTCTAAAGAAGCTAAGGCAGGCTGGTTTATTGGTCAGGATCTCGGCGCAGCCGCAAGCTATCAACCATTTAACGCACAAAAGCTTTTCCGCCTTAAGGGTCGCGGTCATGGTGAATGGTTGCAGAAACACTGCAAAGTGACTATTGAGAACGTTCGCCAGTCAATGACCACGGTGAGTGATTATGGTAGCTTTTCGGTTGTTATTCGAAAGATTACCGACACTGATACTAACCGTCAAGTATTAGAAAGATTTGATTTGTGCAACTTAGATCCCACATCGCCCAATTATGTTGCGCGCAAGATTGGAAACAAATATGCCCAATGGAATGAGACAGATCAGCGCTTAATCACTTATGGCGAGTATGATAATCAGTCTAAGTTTGTATATGTGGAGATGGATACTCTTGTTGATGAAGGCGGCGCCGACGCAACTCTCTTGCCTTTCGGCTACTACGGGCCTCCGCGCTTCAGAACTATGTCTGCTATTTGTAGTGATGTTTCTGGAAACTTATTGCAGGTTACTGCTTCTAAGGCTAAAGCCGTCTGTTTGGGCTCCAGGAACACAATTACTCTTAATTACTACTTGACGGGCGCGATCGCAGCCCGGATGACGACCACCCCTCCGTTTTGGATAATCAACGCTAGCGCTTCTACGCTCGGCGGGGTGGCCACCGATCCAGCCTCCGCTGGGAGTCGTTTTGATATGGGTCAAATGACAGCTTCGTATGAATTTCCCTATGCTCTCATTAGGGTTTCGGCATCCGATAACGGAATTTCTGATCAGTCGAGAGCTTGCTTCGGCATGACAACGCAGCGTTCTAGAACCTCCACTCGCGCGCAAGCGGGAATGGGATTCTTAAATAGAATGCTCTATGCTGATATCGGCGATGATCCCATTAGCACTGCACCCCTTAATGGTGTTAGTGGCTATGCATATATCTTCTCTATGGATGATATCGTGCTTAACACGACAGCCGATGAACCAAGTATTTTCTACTACTCTTCAGGCTCCAGAGCGCGCGAAGATTCTTATACTTCGGCTTCTTATACTAATTTGTTGAATTCTGGTATTAAGCAATTTACTGCACCTTTCTGGGGCGCATTTGATGGCTGGGATATCAAGAAGCCCGATCCGGTTTATAATGCCGGCATGGCAACAACTTCAACAGAGCAGAATGATTATATTTATCATACTTGGAAGCGCGCTATCGAGACGGTCGCAGATCCTGAACAGATTGATATGAACTTGTTGGCTGCTCCTGGATTGACGCTAGATAGTTTGACAGCCGATATGGTGGAATTATGTGAAGACCGCGGAGACGCGATGGCTCTTGTCGACCTTGCAAATGTCTATATTCCTCCTGCTGAGGCTTATTATGCTAGCAAGACTTCCCGAATTGCAACCACTCCGACTAATGCGGCAAATGACCTTCGCAATCGTTACTTGGATTCGAGCTATGGCGCCACCTTCTACCCATGGGTGCAGACTCGCGACGAGCAGAGTGGTAGGCTATTGTGGTTACCTCCCAGTGTGGCGATGATGGGTGTGCTAGCATCTTCCGAGAAGGCCTCGCACCTTTGGTTTGCCCCCGCAGGCTTTAACCGCGGTGGTCTGAGTGACGGCGCTGCAGGAATTCCGATTACCGGCATTACTGAGCGTCTTACCTCAAAAGACAGAGACACTCTTTATGAGGCTCGAATCAATCCTATTGCTTCTTTCCCCTCTACTGGAATTGTCGTCTTTGGTCAAAAAACACTCCAGGAGCGTCAAAGCGCATTGGATAGGATTAACGTTCGAAGATTGGTCATCTATTTGAAGAAGCAAATCTCTATCCTTTCTACTCAAGTGCTTTTCGAGCAAAATGTGCAAGCCACATGGAATCGCTTTAAATCACTGGTGGAGCCTTTCTTGGCAAATGTGAAGACACAGTTTGGTATCACTGATTATAAATTAATTCTTGATGACAGCACTACTACCCCCGATTTGATCGATCAGAACATCATGTATGCTAAGATTATGGTCAAGCCGGCAAGAGCTATTGAGTTTATTGCAATTGATTTTGTAATCGCATCTACCGGTGCTTCGTTCGATGACTAAAATATGTGGGGGATTTTCCCCACTACACTATTTAATTTAGAATACATATAGGAGTTTCAAATTATGCCTTTCTGGTCAACAAATTTCGGAGAAAATGCCGAATTAAAAGATCCCAAGAGAAAATTTAGATTTACGGTCGAATTTCAGGGAATTCAATCACCGCAGGGAGGAGCCATCCTTTGGTATGCAAAGACAGTGAGCAAGCCTTCCTTTCAAATTAATGCTTCTGAGCACAAGTATTTGAATCACACCTTTTGGTATCCTGGTTCGGTATCTTGGCAAGATGTTGCACTTACGTTGGTGGATCCGGTTGAGCCAGATATGGCTGCAACTCTTTCTGATATTGTGGTACAATCAGGTTATTCGCCCCCTACAGATGCGAATTCTTTAACTACTATGTCTAAAGCTAAGTCGGCTGGCGCCCTGGGCACAGTTATTATTACTCAGATCGATTCCAATGGAAAGCCTCTTGAAACATGGACATTGTGGAACGCGTGGATGACAGAAGTTAAGTATGGCGATCTAGGATATGGCGAGGATGATTTGACCGAAATGAGCGTCACGCTTAAATATGATTGGGCGCGCGTAGAGACCGTTAATGGTTCCGTTGCGGTTGCTGGTGCAGGTGGAACTGAATTCTTCGGTGTATAAAAAAGACATAATAAAAAACGAGGTGTATATTGTCGAGAAATAAGAATCGTACAGGCGCGACAATGCCTGACGCCGGCCCCCCTCCGGATATTTATCAGGGGAATGCGGAATCTGATTTTTCCTTTATTGTTCCAACTGAATTTGTGGAGCTTCCGTCGAAGGGAAAGTTTTATGCCGCGGAACACCCTCTTCATGGTCAAGATACCATTGAACTTAAGCAGATGACAGCTAAACATGAAGATATGCTCACATCGCGAACGCTTATTAAGAAGGGCGTTGTGCTTGATCGCGTTATTCAAAGCTTAATTGTAGATCGACGCATTGATGCACAGAGCTTGCTAACTGGCGATCGTAACGCTATTTTGATTGCGGCACGTGTTTCAGCTTATGGCAATATTTACACCACTCAAGTAGGTTGCCCAGCATGTTCTACCAAACAAGAATATTCGTTTGATCTTAATGACGCTGACGTATATGAGAGCAATATTGAAGAAGGAGAATACTTGGTAGATAACGGAAATGGAACATTTACCACCACTCTTCCTCGCACGCAAGTATCGGTAATATTTAAAATATTGACTGGTTATGACGAAAAACGTTTTTCAGATAAATATTTAGGCAAGAAAAGCAAAGACGATCAAATAGTTACTGATTATTTACGTAGTATTTTAGTTCAAGTTAACGACCACACTTCCAAGGAAGCAATAGAATATGTAGTGCAGAATATTCCCTCCGCTGATGCTCGCTTTCTACGTTCAATCTCCCGCGCCGCGACTCCTAACATTGACTTAACACAACATTTTGAGTGTGAGCAGTGTGATTTTGAAGGAGACATGGAGGTTCCGCTTAACGCGGACTTTTTTTGGCCTGACCGATGAATATATGGAGAACGTATATGAGGCGTTCTTCTTTTTAAAGTATGCTGGAGGATGGTCATTTAGCGAGGCTTATAATTTGCCTATTGGCTTGCGCAAGTGGTTTGTTGAAAGGCTTGTGCGCCAATTAGAAACCGAAAGAGACGCTATAGACAAAGCGTCATCGGGGAGTGGCAGATCGCAGGAACTTACTTCGCAAAATCAGCCTCATATGTCGCCCCAATTAGCGCAAAGATTCGGCGCCTCTAAGTCAGGATGAACTTCTCTGACTTTTTTTTTATAAAACTATTTAGAACAGTAGGGGTATAATATTAATTTATGGCTGAATTTGACGACATAAAAAGAGCATTTAAAGAAGCACTACAAGAAAGTGGTATGGCAGATAACCGCGGCCGCGACCCAGCAGCCTCTCCTGGGCGCGATATACCCGAACGAATGGCCCCTGCAGCTGCTGAGGCAGCTCATAAGAGACGCATGGAGCAATTAGCAGCTGAGGAAAAAGCGCTCGGTAAATTAAATATCCTTGCAGCTAATCGTGATGCCAAGAAAGAAATTGCAATTGAAAAAGAAGAATCTCTTCTAGAGTTACAGCGCGCCAAAGCTGAGATCACGGAAGAAGAATATATTACCCAGAAAAAACAACTCGCGGTTCGAAAACAAGCGATAGTTGCTGCACGAAAAGCTAGAAATCTTCTTTTTGAGATGAGTAAATCTCTAGGTGAAAGCGCCAATGTTTTCGGCAAACATCCTATGTTTAACACAGCCAACTTTATTAAATTGGGCAAGGCGATGAAGGATGCTAAGGGCGGCATTTTATCTATGTTGGGTGGCGGCATAATGGGTATTTTGACTGCGTTTGTGGATGGCATCATCAACCTTCTTTTTGCGATAGACGAAGCAGAGAGCAAGTTTAAAAAAGCCACCGGCGCCTCACAAAAATTTGCCGTTGAAATGACTCGTGGCTGGGATGCAACAAAAAAATATGGAGTAACTTTAGATCAGTATTCAGAAGCGCAAACTGCTGCTTATAACACCATTACTGATTTTACTACAAAAGGTTTGGCGCCATTTCGACAAGAAATGGTAAGCACCATTGGTATTTTAAAGAAGTTTGGTGTAGCCGAAAGCGCTTCCGCACAAGCCATGCAGCATTCTATTAAGATTTTTGGAGAATCGGGCCCACAAGCCCAAAAAACAGCCATCCAGCTCACATCTTTTGCGCGCGAAGTGGGCTTAAATGCCGGGGAGCTTGTGGGCAAGTTTGGCGAGATGGCTCCGAGACTAGCAAAATTAGGCGCCGCCGGCGAAAAAACATTTAAAGATTTAGCGAGAGTTCAAAAGATAACTGGCTTTGAAATGGGCAAGCTTCTCCAGATGACTGATAAATTTGATACTTTTGAAGGAGCTGCGAAGCAGGCAGGAATGCTAAACGCGGCAATTGGCACGAATGCCGTAAATGCAATGGATTTGCTCACCGATACAGATCCTGTGAGTCGTTTTGAGCAAATACGAAGCGCTATTTTAGATACGGGGATGACATTCGATAGTATGTCTTATTACCAGCGTAAGTTCTATGCAGACGCCGCGGGCTTAGGCGATGTGAGCGATCTGGCGCTGCTGATGAGTGGTAATATGGAACTTATGGGGGATATGGGTCAAAAGACCACAGATGACTATGAAGAGATGGCGAAGAAGGCTCTTCAAAATCAAACAGTTCAAGAGCGCCTGCAAGCAATCCTAGCTGAGTTTATTCCGATTTTAGAGCCGCTACTTAGGAGGATTCAAGATTGGCTTACCGAGTTTGAAAATGACTCAGGGCCCATTTATGACTTTGTTGAGTTCATGAAGAAGGATTTTATTAAGATGTTGGAGAGTATTCCAGACCATCTAGCAACTATATGGTCATGGACAAAAAAAATTGCCATTGGCTATGTGATACTAAAAGTAGCCATGGCAGTATTTACTGGAATAATGCAGGGATATATCCTTACTCTTCGAATGAAAACTGCGGCTGAATCATTATCAACCAAAATCAACTTACGTTCACTAATGGCAATGAAGCGCGCCATTCCTCTTTGGCTAGCTTTCGGAGCGGCGATGCTGATGGTCGGCGTCGGGATTTATTTTGCGGCTAGTGGTTTTGCTAAGTTCATTGCGGCATGGAAAGGTATGACTTGGGATGAGATGGCAGTCGCCACAGTGACTCTTGTAGCGTTTGGTTTTGCAATATTTAAATTTAGTATGTGGCTAATGGCGTCTGGAAAGGCGGCTCTGGCAGCATGGAAAGGCATGGCAATCTTAGCAGGGGTAACGCTGGTGATCGGCATAGCTGTTGCACTCGCCGCTACTGCTCTGGCAAAAATGGCGAGTTCGCTGGCAGTTCTTGTTAGCGAACTCAAGCAAGCAGGAAGTTCAGCAGTAGGGGTTCTCTCCTTGGCATATGCAATTCAAATCTTGTCATCGGCTATGTGGTCATTGCGGCTTTCGATGGTGGGCAATCTGATGGGTAGAATTGCAGCAGCATTCCAGCGAACGGAAGAGGGCGTAGATACTTTAACTCCCAAGCTTAAGCCTTTTCAGGCGCTGTTGGAGGCTATTTCTAAAATTTCTGCTTTAGATGAGGTAGCCACCGGTTTTGGCAAAATTGCTGCTAATATAAATGGCATTAATCTTAAAAATGTTCAAGAATTGACGCAGCTAATGACCGCGGCTCAAGCAGCTCAATTGGCAGCTAAAACAGCAGGTTTTTCAGCGAAGGCTCCCACCGCCGGCGGCGGCGGAGGAAGAGATGTCATCAGAGATCGAAGTTCTACCCCTGCACAGCCAGCTAAATATGATCTTACCGTCAACTTAATGATGGATAGTGACAAATTTGGAAAGAAGGTAGTAGAGATTGTTGGTAAAAAAGTTAAGGAAATTGCACTGCAAAATCAATAGGAGTTTTTTAAATGTCTTTTAATTCATCAAAATATAACAAGAACAATCGACCCGGATCGGTAGGAACTGTAGACGAGACAAAAACAGTAGACGAAAGAACAGGGCAAGAAACCGTTCACCCGGCGCAAAAACATCGCATTTCAAACTACATGCCTCATTATGTAGATTTTACAGATGCCTACGCCAATGCGGGCAAAGTTATTCGAGTCGAGCACGTGCCATCCGGCGATAAAACTGCGTTTAAAGCTTTTATCACTTCTTTTAATGAAACTTACAATAGTAGCTGGAATGAGGAGAACGTATACGGAAGAGCAGACCCTATCGTTATGTTTAAAAATACCCAACGTAGTATTACATTGGCATTTAAAGTGCCGGCAGCTACGGAGAGTGAAGCTTTTGAAAACTTAGGAAAAATTCAAAAATTAGCCCAATATCTATACCCCTACTATGACAATACCTCCGATGCCTCAACTATCACCCAGAGCCCCTTGGTTCGCATTCAGTTGATGAACCTGATCGCCAATCAAGCTAAGTGGGCGAAGGGCATTAAGGCTGACCCCGATGGTAACGTCAATCCCCGCCCGACGGGACAATATGGAATGACATTTCAGGAGATGGATAATACCTATGGCTCAGCCCCGAAATATGAGGCGACAGGACATAGTGAGGGTTTGCTAGGTATAATTACTAATTTAACGTTCGCTCATAATTTGGAGACGGAAGCAGGAGTATTAGAAATGGGAGACAATATTTTACCTAAAGTGATTGAGGTTAATATGGATTTTAGACCGCTTCATGAAACTCCCCTTGGATGGGTCTCTCAAACAGGCGGAAAAGTCAAGTTCAGATCCCAAGCTTGGCCTTATGGTATCGATACGACAAATACCCCCGAACTCGCAACTGACAATCTTCAAGATTTGATATCCCAGAATGCCAAAAGATTAAGCCTTGATCCCGCGCAATCGGGCTCTCTTTTGTATCAGCAGAATCAACAGGAAGAGTTTGAATCTATTGCTCAGCAGACAGTGGAAAATGCCCAAGCTCGTTATGCGGGAGCTTTGGGGAGCTTGCGCAGTAAGCTCGATTCCCGACGCATAGAGAAAGGCTTTTCTGATCGAGCGATCGCAAGCGGTAGAGCTGCCGATATCAGCACTCTTTATCAGGTTAACGCTATTTACGAGAATAATCCTGGTATAGACATGACGACAGCAGACGACGGTCAGTATATTGCAAACTTGCACGGTAATATTAGTGCTGCATCTTTTATAGGAGACGATTGAGATGTCACGTTATAACGATGATGGCGAAGGGGGCATGGTAAATGATTCGGAGTATTATGCTCCACTTAGACGCCGCCGCGGCGTTAAGAGGATTATTCATTACCCTACACCTATTTTATATAATCCTACGGTGGCTGATCGCGCCTCTATAGCAACCTCTACGCATGTTTGGGTGTATGGTGATCGCTTCTATAAGTTAGCAGATCAGTATTATGCAGATGCACGATACTGGTGGGCTATTGCCTGGTATAATGGGGCCCCCACAGAAGTAGATATTTCTTTAGGCACGGTAATAGAAATTCCCTTAAGATTAGAAGATCTATTAGATGTATTAGGAGTATAGTTTAAATATGAGCGTAACTGCCGATCTTGAAGCCTCCAATAAAGCTAAAGAAGAGGCTATTGAAAATATCAAAAGCAAATTTAAACCAGCAATGCTGGAGGTGTATGCCATTAGCGTTGAGTTGGCGTCAGCACTATCTGATTACAAAGGCAACATTCTGGATATTGCTGATAACATGCCGGGCAATAATGGTAATACTTACCCTGAAGCTCATGCCGGGCGATTAGAAGGGGCACGTGCCGGATTGAATGCTATGGTTACCGACCTTCACGCTAAGCTTTCGGAGTTAGTGACAGAAACAACAGATCCGGGTACCGCGGCAGGCACCAGGATGAGGTATAACACCTTAGCATCAGCGGATCAGCTTAATGCTATTACATCCGACACAGATTGGTCAGACGGGCCCGACGGAAAAACCCCAGGGTATTCGAGTCTTTTTAACTATACAACAGGCAAGCTAGACGATCTCACGCGTGAATTAGCGCTTCCCGATGTCGGCATAAAGGGCCCGAAGGGTAAGGGGGGCATGATTTTAACTGACACATCTAAGCCGGCCCCCAAATTGGAAGACGATCCGTCAAAAATCGGATTCTACGGAAGCCACATATTTGATGATCCTAAAGCATCCGGCGCCGATTTGGCGCCAGAAAATATTAATAAACAGATTGTATGGAGTTATAAAGGCTACTATAAACCCGGAGCAAAATCCGGCGAGGAAATTTCGACTCCAATGTCAAAAACGATCCAGCCCGGTGGAGGATCCGGCGCTAGCGCCTATGGTTGGAAAAAAGTTAAAGATGTCGCAACCGGCAAATCGAGCAGTAAAGGAAACGGCAAGATCTGCCCCGCTAGTGATTACCCTAAGCATTATGCGGCAGTCAAAGGCGATATGTATAGCATTGAGACAGCTGGTGGCCGCGACAATAGTACTCTTCTTAAAGAAAAGGGTTATAATTCCGCTGAGCGAAACCTCCTGCGCGCCCGTCATGGCGACTTCGTGTCGGCGACAGATTATGCTACAGATCCATCGGATGCTGTGTATTTGAGCAGCTACGTCGCCGCAGTTCGACAGAAATGCAAAGGCGAGGGCAAGACCGGATCTCCATGGAAGGCAATGAATCTGCTAGCGAGAAAAGAATATTCGGGTATAAATTGGGGAGGCGGCGCCGGCTACGTTCTGCAGAATGAAGATGGCAGCACTAAAAGAGTGTCTGCTTTTTGGCAAACTTGCGCAATGGGTCCTTATTTTAATGGAAGTTATGCATGGCCCAGTGCCATGGAAGCTATCATGCTTAACTCGGGTATGGCGCCTTATGCCGAACATGTTCCCTCTCTTTATCTAGAGGGTGCCGAGCCCAAGCCCTACTCATTTACAGGCATTTTAAGATCGGAGCCGGGATATGGCAATGTAAATAGTTATATTAGCAAGTATATCTCTGCCAGCGGCTCATGGTGGCTAACGCATTGGCAGCCGAGAATTAAGCTTTTAATGGAGCTTTTTCTTAAGATGAGGTTTCAAGTGTGGTCCATTCTATGGCTGGAGCTTCAACTAGATCTAGCGGTTGCTTTAAGCGATCGCGAAGCAGCCGAGCTTCTTGAAGTGGCTGGTCTTTCTGATGAGGATAGAAAACTGGCAGAAGACACTCTCTCTATAAATGAGAAGATTCGCAATGGCGATTTAGAGATCGGATCGACGGGATTCAATAAAAAAATGATCTTTAAAGAACAATGCTTCCTTTTGGCTCATCTTTTCCCGATATCGCGCCAGCGCCCCACCGTGTTGACTAGACTTTGTGATGATACCGTCGAAGCCGCGGATGCTTCGGAAAATAGCCTCATCCAGCTCAATAGCGCCGAATCCTATGGCTTCCTCAATAAGCTCGTAAAATCAGCCGACACATCTACTTTGGCAAATATTACGGAGGCAGAGCTGTCAGCACTACAGCCTTCTATCCGCTTGTATAAAGCAGGTGTTACTGCCAAGGGCACAAGGTATGTTCACCCTATGGAGTTTAACAACAATGATGAAAAATTTGGAATAAAACAACTTCTTAAAGATAAAAAATCAAGAGGATTTGGTGCAGGAATTCAAAGCTTTAATTTTACTTATGATGGCTCTAACCCTTTCGCAGCAAAGAAAAGTATTAAAGCAACTTTAAAGATTTTTGCGAATAATTTCGATGAATTGATAAAAGAGCGCTCGATAAAAAGAACCACCGCATCGACGAAAACCAAAACACATACCTTTAAATATAGCTTTGTAGATCTGGCGCTTAAAACGTCTAACACTGACACAATGCGCCTTCAGTATCAACGAGGCAAAAGATGTGGTCGCTCAGCTCGCGAAGACAATTTAAATAAATTAAATTTCCAAATGAGAGCGGTGATAGGATATGCATTCCCCAAGAAAGGCAAGAAGTATATGAAAGGATTGAGCAGCTCCATAAAAGATGCGATATATAACTCTTATGTAACCTTGACCCTAACTCCCACAGTGCATGATTTTGAATTTAACGAACAGGGTCAAGTCATCATGACTATTCAATATTTAGCATATATTGATGATTTTTATGATCAGAAAGCTTACAATATTTTAAATCCGCCACAAGGATACATGTCAGTCCATCGAATGATCCGTGAAATGGCGACTGCCGATGCAGCTCTGAGGTGTGATAAAACCTTCAATGCGCAGTCAAAATTTGGAGATGAAATCCAAAAAGAAAAAGCAGTTGCCCTGGCATGGCACACGAATAAACTGATCGAGCAAGACAAAATTTTTTATATTCAACAAGATTATGATAAAATTCGCTTTGCGATGTCTAAAGGGCCGTATGCCGCAGAAACAGGTTCCAGAGCCCTAGTCGTAAAATCCCAAACGGGGGTAGATGTTACCATCAAGACAGGAATTGCAGCCGCAGCAAAGGCATATGCAGAAGCCGCAAAATTAGAAACCGTAGATTTAAGAGGATATCAGGCGGCTCTTTCGGTAGTAGATCCAACACGCACACAAGTGCCCTTCTTTTACGTATCAGATTTATTGAGAATCATGCTAAGTGGAGTATGGAATACACTAGATTATAACATAGAACAATTTGAAACGATGGTTAACTGGGCAGTCGCGTATAAATCTCAGAAGGGATCTCATATGATGAAAGATGATTATGGTCGCGAGTATAATTTTTATGGCGATTTAGAAATCAGTGAGTGCACTCGGGAGAAAACGCTAAGCGATCTTATACGTTATAGAGAAATGTTTGGATCAACGAGATGGGTGCTTGGACCTATTGAGATTCAAGATCATTCTCAGCCGACCATAACCGAGCCAGCTAAAACAATAAATATCGGAGATATACCAGTTTCAGTTAAATACTATATGGAATTCTTAGCAGAGAAAGTTTCGTCTAAAGAAAGAGAGAATTACCCCATTTCTGTTTTTATTAACGATTTTATAAATAATCTTATAAGAAACTTTTTAAATGATGATACCTGTTTTGGATACTCAGTAAAACAAAAAACCATGCTTAATCAAGCTGCTATTACTTCTTACGCTAAAGAAGCCAACTACCGAGGTCGCCTAGACGAATTAGTCTGCAAAAATAAATTTGTAAATGATGAGGGGGATTCCGTTGCTGATATCAACTACGATCTAGATAAGGAGAAGGGAAAGGCATCTGGTCCGCTGAGGGTATCTGGTCCCCGCGACCCGCGACCTGTAGCAGACATCAACAAAGAGTATCAGTATATGGTGTATTCAGCCGGGCGATCAAGCCCTGCCGAATTGATGAATGGTAAGCGCTCCCAAGATGACGCGAGAGGAGTCTACCACTATCAGATAGGTCGAGACAAAGGAATGGTAAAAGACATCAAGTTAAGTAAAACGGATAGCCAAGGCCTCGCCGAGCTTCGTTTCGAGCAAGACGGGTATGATGGTCTAAAGCAGCTTCGTGTTGTATATGATGTGGAAATTACAACGTATGCTAATCCTAAAGCATATCCAGGAACCTATATATATGTTGAGCCCAAAGGGTTTGTTCCTAATGCAAGTAAAAAAATAAACCACCGACTTAATGTCACGGAATATGGTATTGGAGGCTATTATATGGTCTATAAATCAGAACATAGTTTTGCTGCTGGTCAAGCCGAAACGAAAATGTACGCAAAATGGGTGGCGCAGTTGGCAGCTGAAGCAGACAGTAAAAGCGGCAAAATCAATCCTCACAACATGGCAGCACACGATGCATCATCCGGAACAGGAGATCTATCCAAATGTTCACAGAACTAGACGCCCTTTCTCAAGGAGAGCAGCATGATCAATTCTGATGATGGAGGAGTTCTCAAGGCATACAATAGGGGTATTTTATATAGATACCGAATTGAAGCCGCCACTAAAGGTAATTCATTCGGCGCATATGCCAATATAGTAAATTTTAATGATAGTGGCGAGCGCGCCCTGTATGGGAGAGTGGATCGTAATTATGTTCCGATGGAAACTCAACCAGATAGCAATAATTTTTTGTCGTTAAAAACCGTTAAGGATCCGCAACGACCGCTGGTGGCTTGTAATTTTGTGGCATCTCTTTTTGAAAGCTTTGTGAAGGAATTTAAACTTTTACAAATGGAGCAAAAACTAAGCCCAAACAGTAAATATCTTTATGAACCACGAGCATACAAAGCATACGCGGATCCTTTTCGGGCATATGAAAAATATTTAGACTCTTTTGAAGAAGCGCTTAGAGAGCACTTGGGTCAAAAGCGCATGCTTATTGACAATTTTAAAACTTTTATGTCATATTTAATGCCCTTTGTTGAAAGAGTGGGGCTCACCTATCCACTTACTCGCCCCGGATTTATAAAAAGCAAATACTGCTCCCCGCTTGTCTCCGGGTTGGCGATTGAGATTGCTGATGTTGCCCCGAACAATATGACTGAAAAAATTGGAGAATTTTTAACGGATCCAAATTGGCATATCTATGTGGAAGTTTGCAATAAATATGGCTTTCTGATTGATGGCAACCTACCGTGGCGCATTATTATGGATATAGATGCTGAGGGAATCCGAGAAACAACATCCCAGATGGCAGGCGTGCAAGGCGCCTACCCCATTCTAAATCGTTTTTATCAAAGTAGCCATACGTCTTACTATGGTAGTTTTACGGCTTTTTTAATAAGAATGTATAATCGCATAAAGACGCCAACCTCAATGCGCATGCAAGAATGTTCAGATGGCACCATTCGTCATCGTTTTGTCTCTACTCCTAGTTATACTGTTTCTACATTAAAAGAAGAAATGGGAGAGAAATATTTTTTAATTTCTTACTATAAGATCCGCCTTATAGAAGATGAAACCACCATGTCAGCTCGCGAGCAACAGCGCTTTCTAAATGATTGTGCGTTGATCTATGATAGCGTAGGTTTAAATACTTCTTTATTTGTTTTTGAAAGAATTTTAAATTTACCATTTGACTATGTGGGCTCAATAAATTATAATAAAATTAAACAACAGCTTATAGAAGATGCAAAGGCTAAACAAATGGGGGCTAGCGTGTTACCATCATCTTATTCGGGGGGATATTGATATTTCAATCGCTTGACGACAAGTCAGAATGTATTGGAATTTACGTAGACGGCAAATTGTCGTTCTCGGATTTTCCAGAAAACCTAACAAAGACGTGGCGCTACAGCGCATCCATCACAGACCCATCGGTGGAGTATGCTTGGATACGTGCTGGAGGGCGCAATATTGCCGATTGCTGCCCAGAAGATTTATGCAATGAACTTCAGGCTACGATAAGAAAAATGAAGGCATATTTAAAGTCTTTTAAGATCGCGAAAGTTAATATGGCTGATCACTGTGTGTTCGACTTGATCCCTCATGACTTTCTTGTGCAGTTCTGTGAGATTAAAAACAAAATTACAGAGCATGTATTTGAAACATATGATAAGCCTGACAACTACGAGCATTTAGACGCGGTATATAAGCTGCTTCACAAGATTCGCTATCAAAAGCTTAATCTCAATAGCGATGATTGCAAGCACTTGTTTTATTCTTCGATGAATCGCCAAAAGATCCAGGAATTAATGAAGAACTACCGACGCATTGATTACAATATGTTTGGTACAATTACAGGTCGCTTAACAACACATCCCGAATCTTTTCCCATCTTAAACATTAAGAAAGATCTGCGACGAATAATCAAGCCTCACAATGACTTGATGATGAGTCTTGATTATAACGGCGCTGAAATTCGCACGCTGCTGGATTTGTGCGGGCAACAGCAGCCAGATCACGATATCCACGAATGGAACATTCAGAATGTAATTAACGATCTGACGATGACAAGAGAAGAAGGAAAGCTATATTTCTTTGCATGGCTCTACAATCCTGAGTCTAATGATATTGACTCTAGCTACTATGATCGTGAAAAAGTACTTGACAAGCACTATGTTGACGGTTATATTCATACTCCATATGGGCGAAAAATCAAAGTGGAACAGAGGAAAGCATTGAACTACTTAATCCAAAGCACAACGGCTGATCGCGTATTAGAGAAGGCTGTATTAATAGACAAGATGCTTGAGGGCAAGAAGTCATTTATATCACACATTGTTCATGATGAGATAGTGATTGATTATTCTGATGAAGACCGTGATATGGTGATTGGCATCCGTGATATTTTTGAAGATGGTTATTTGGCTAATTTGCGAGCCGGAAAAGACTATTATAATTTGAATGAGCTAAAGTTATGATATCGATAGTTGGTCTTGGCAATGCTGCATCGCGCATTGCTGAACAGTTTAAACAGACTAAAAATTATAATGTGTTTGTTCTCAACGATAAAGTGGAGAGAAACTCAAAATATAAATTTAAACTTAAATCATATGATACCCCGGAAGAATACGAAGAGAATATTCCCAATGTAGAAAAGTTCTTTGAGAAGGCAGATGAACACATTCAATTCTTTATCATGGGCTCGTCTTTTAGTTCAAATTATTCGTTAGGTATTCTAGAACAACTCAAGCACAAAAGAGTAGATATATTTTACATCCAACCTGACGCGGAATTGATGACAGGGATCCCTAAGTTGCTGGATAAAGTAGTTTTTAGTGTTCTTCAGGAATACGCACGATGCGGCTTGTTGAATTCTTTCACTGCTATTTCAAATGTAATGATTGAGAAATCGATTGGCAATATTCCCATCAAAACTTATTACGAACAATTGAATAATTCTATTTTTTCAACGGTTCATTACATTAATTATTTTAATAACGCAGAGCCTGAAATAGGAATGGTTGCAAAACCGTTAGAAATTAATAGAATTCGCACTTTTGGAATTTTAAATACAAAAAATTTAGAAGAAAAATGGCTTTATGAGCTTGACATGGAACGAGACCTGTGTTATTATTTATGTATCAATAAACAAAGATTGGAAAAGGAAGGAGGATTGCACAAGAAGATAGTTGATTTGCTTAAAGATAAACCACATAATGCATTTCGTCGCATCTCTTATGCAATTTATGAAACAGAATATCAAGATTTTGGGCTTTGCGTTGCCCACACTAACGCAATACAAGATTACACTTGACAAGCT
>TARA_R100000664_G_scaffold31913_1_pt1 | contig 16836 bp, 6 predicted proteins | sample TARA_R100000664 | Tara Oceans TARA_R100000664 (sample SAMEA2622705) | marine metagenome | biome: marine biome (ENVO:00000447); feature: deep chlorophyll maximum layer (ENVO:xxxxxxxx); material: "saline water (ENVO:00002010), including plankton (ENVO:xxxxxxxx)" | depth 115 m | reverse complement strand
TTCAAGTCGCTACCACCGTCCTGGTGACTGGATAACAGGCCAAGGTAACAAAGGTGAGATAGGATCAAAAATTATTACAATTGATGACCTACTTATCGCAGATGTCAGTTTGTATGATCTTGATGAAGCCAAACTTCATTGGGACGTTAGAAGCATCTATAGTAAGGAATTAGGTAGGGCTTTAGCCAGAAGCTATGATAAGCGTCTAGCTCGTACACTTCTTTCTGCTTCTGAGTCTGATGGTCGTGTTGATGACTGGGATTCTAAGAGATTCCAGCTAAACGCTGCTACTTACGCTTCTGTAAGTACAAACACCATCACTATGTCAGCTAACTTCCAGACTGCTGAGTTAGGATTCTGGGCTGCTGGTACAACTGTTTATGGTGAAGACTCTGGTGCTTATGCTGTTATAACAACAGCTCCTTCTAACGGTGCTGCAACATTTGTTGTTAACCCAATCAGTGCTATTGGTACTGGTGCTAACGCAGGGTTCACTGTTGGAGAGCGTCTATTCGTACTTAACAAGCTTCCTGGAGGAACATCCTACACAGGTATTAACCTTAACGGTGCTGCTGACAGAAATGCTAGAGGTGATCTTATTGTTGAGAACCTTTACAAAGCTTGTCAAGCACTTGACGAGAAGGATGCTCCAGCAGAAGGCCGTGTGGTTGTTCTAACCCCTGGTGCTTACTACGATGTCATCAACTCTGACCGTGCAATCAACACTGATTGGAACGGTGGAAGTGGACAGAATGGAACCTTCAAAGGTAATAACGTAGCCCGTGTTGCTGGTTTTGAAGTACGTCTATCTAACCATCTAGGAATTAACAGCTACACATCTGGTCAAACATACGTTGGACTTGATAACCAAGCTGCTACAACTAGAGGTGAGCGTCCTAACTATACAAATAGTAGAGACGGTTCTGACGGTCAAGCTGCTGCAGGTTACAACGATTACTGGCAAGATGAGCAAGGTAATACTTCAAGTGTTGCTAACCTCTTTGGCCTATGCTTCACAAAAGAAGCAGTTGGTACAGTTGCTCTTAAGGATCTATCCATGCAGATGACTGGCTCTGAGTACAAAGCAATGACTCAGTCAACAATGATGGTAGCTTCTTATGCAGTTGGACACGGAATACTCCGTCCTGATTGCTGTGTAAGCTTACTTCATGATGGTAATCCATACTAAACTGTAAGTTTCAGTTAAAACCTAATACAATAAGGGGAGGCATAATGTTTCCCCTTTTTGTTTATTATGAGTATGAGAGGAGCAGAAGGAAAAAGTACTTTAACTTTTACTATTCTTGGTGGTCCAAAGAAGAATAAGAATAGACATCCTGCAGGTGGTTATTATTGGGCACCAGATCATCCAGGAGGTGTTCCTAAAAAATATACACCAACTAAACCACAAAGCCCTATATCTATGAAACGTCACGGGACTGCTTAAAAAATGGCAACTACAAAATTAAGTGCAATAAATACTCTTTTATCAGTTATAGGAGAGTCACCAGTTAACTCTTTAACTCCTCCTTTAACTGGAGATGTTAGTTTAGCTGAGTCTGTTTTAGATGAAATTAGTACAGAAGTACAAACACAAGGCTGGTCTTGGAATACAAGACTTTATGACGCTATCCCCTTAGATGCTAATGGTCATTCCTCTCTTTCTGCTTCTACTCTTGCTGTACGCTTTAATCCCCTTTCATACCCTTCACAACGTTTTGTATTAAGAGGTACTAAATTATATGATCGTGTTAAATCTACTTATGATTTAAGAACAAGTTTAAGTGTTGCAATGACTGGTAGCACTACTGATTTAATAGCTCAAGTTGTAGAAGAATTAGATTGGGATGATGTACCTGAATCTGGAAAACGTTATATTATGATTAGGGCTGCTCGTATTTATTCAAATAGATTAATAACATCAAGTAGTGTAGAAGCTTATACAGCAGAGGATGAAGAAAGAGCACTTCAAAATTTAAAACGAACTGAAGATATGGCACAAAATCATAATTTCATTAGTGGTCCTGATGATATGTATGGTGGTCGTGTTACTACAACTTTTGGTCCTGATATACTAAACCGCTAATGTCAAGAGAACTTTTTAGTCAAGTTATTGGTCCTCTAAATAAAGGTGTTAACCAACAAGCAAATAGTTTTATACTGCCTGGATTTGCAAAGGTTCTTGAGAATGCTGATTGTGATCTTGTAGAAGGTCTTAAAAAGAGGCTAGGTGCAGTACCAGTTAAACGTATAGATAACCTTACTAAATATGATGGACATGGTACTCCTGGAAATAACTTAACAGGGACTATTAAATGGGATGAGGCTTGGTACTTTGTTTATAATCGAAGTGATACAGAAAGATTTTTAGTTGTTGTAGGTGATGATAGTAGGACTGTTTCTAAGACTGGTAATGTAGCAAGTGGTAGTTATACAATTAGTAGTGTTAATAGCGTAACTGATATATTCGTAGGATCTGGTATTTCTGGAACTGGCATCCCATCTGGAACAAAGATTGTAGATATTGGTACAAATACTATAACGATAGATACTGCAGCTACAGCTTCTAATAATACAGTAACTCTTACAATTGAATCTTCTAAAACATTTGTAACAGGTGTTTCAGATGTTGAACCTATTAGTGGAGCTTTACCAACAGTAGTTCCTGTTCAACAAATTTTCAGTAATATAACAACTACAAACCTTGAATATTTAAGAGGATCAGGTAGAGCAAGAGATAGATTTAGAGCTACTTCTTTTCAAGACTATGTATTTATAACAAATATACAAAAAGATACAGCGTATGATTCTACAGAAACTTTAACTAGATATAATATTGCAGTTGTTAATAGTAACTACGAACCTACTAAGGCTCAGGTTTGGGTAAAATTAGTTGATTACAACTCAGAATATAAAGTTGATATTATTGTTTCAGATGGAAGCAGTGATACAACAATTAGTGGTACTTATACAACACCTTCTTTAACAGATGCTAGTGGAAACCCAAACGTAGTTAGCACTAAAGCTATAGCAACCTCAATAAAAACTGCTTTAGACACAGCAGACTCAAGCAATAAACTAACATTCTCTGTTGTAGACTCTCAAATACTTATAGGTTTAGCTTCTGCTAGTAATTACATAAAAAGTGTTGTAGCTTCTGACGCTAGAGGTAATACCTTGATGTCTGGTTTTGCTAATAGGGTTACAACTATTGCTGAATTACCTTCTACAGCTTGGGAAGGTTATACAGTTTTAGTTGCTCCAGATGGAACAGCAGATAAAAGTTCTTATTATTTAAAATTTAATTCAGAAGGAACTACCACTAATGGAGATTTTGCTAGAGGTTCTTGGGAAGAGGCTGCTGCTTGGGGATCAAAAGGAAAGTTAGATGATAATACAATGCCTCATGCTTTTGCTTATTACAGAAATGATTCAGGTGTTGTAAGATTTACTTTCCAGCCTTTTAGTGGCACTAATTATACAGATGGAAATACAACAATAGCTCTTCCTGGATGGGTTGATAGGCTTTCAGGTGATGAAAGTAAAATGCCTGGACCTTCTTATGTTGGTTACGCTATTAACGATATAGTTTTCTTTAAAAATAGACTTGGCTTTGTAAGTGGAGAAAATGTAATACTTAGTGAAGCTGGTGATTACTATAATTATTGGCAAAACTCAGCTCTAGCTGTAGTAGATACTGACCCTATAGATTTAACAGCAGTTAGTAATGATGTTGCTGTACTTAACTATGCACTACAACAACAGGATGAATTAGTACTATTTTCTAATGAAAATCAATTCAGACTATATTCAGGTGACAATGTAACGTTTGCTCCAGAAACAGCTTCCGTAGGTCGTATTAGTTCCATTAGTATGGAATCTAAAGTTAAACCACAGCAATTTGGACCTCAAGTTATATTTCCTGTTAAAGAAGGTGACTTCACAGGGTTACATACTTTTATTACTACTGATCGTACTGTTGGTATTAACTTGGGACAAACTGCTGTAATAACAGAAACTGTTCCTAAGTACATACCTAAAAATTTAGACTCTCTCACTATTAGTAGTACTGATCAATATATGGTTGCTCTTAGTAGTGACGATCCAGATTCATTTTATATATATCAATTCTTCTGGGAAGCTTCCAGTGGTTCTTTAACTAATAGGCAAAATGCTTGGCATAAATGGACTTTCCCTAATAAAACAATACATTGGTGTAATTTTGTAGAAGGTACTCTTTTTTCAGTTGCTAAATATACTGAGAATGGATCTGTTAAATACTATTTAGAAGGTCTTAATGTTTCTAGACCACCACAGGAAGATAAAGATCTATTCTTATTAGATAGACAATTATCAAGTACTATTACAACAGATATAGGTACTGCTAGTTTTACTTACAGTGGAGCTACCAACAAAACAACAGTAACATTACCTTATTACACAGTAAATCCAAGTCAATTCTGTGTTATTAAAAAAGATAAAACTGATGCTAACGAAGCTGAGAAACGCTGGATCGTGGCTGCGTCTATTCCTGCTGGTGTTAATAGTTTTGTTTGCGATAGTTTGGGAGATTTTTCTGGATCTTCTTGGGCATTTGGTGAAAGCTATGCGTTTAAATTTCGTCCACCTCAACTCATGCCTTATAGCAAAACCGCTACGGATAGCACCTTTATTGGTAATCGTACAGGTAGACTTCAGCTACGTTATGTGGATATTTATTATAATGATGCAAGGTATTTCACAGTCGAGGTTACTCCTGATTTGAGATCTACAGTTACTTATGAATTTGATAGAAGAGCACCTTTAAACGCAAATATTGTTGTAGGTCAAAAATCTGAATTTGATGAGGCTAAATTTCGTGCCTATATTCAAAGTAAGAATGATCAGGTTACAGTAGAGTTAGTGAATAACAGTATTGATCAGGCTAAATTCATAGCTTTAGAATGGACTGGTCTGTATTTTAATGTAGCGAGGAAGTACGGTTAAATGGCAACAGCTCCAAAACCAAAACCCACGACATTACAAGCATCTTTAGCTATTGCGGATGCTGCTGTAAATGTAGGTTCTTTAATTTTTGGTCATCAAGTAGAAGCAGCTAATCAAAAGATAGAAAACGCTGGAGCTAAAATTAGATACTGGACTGAATGGAATAATACTAATCAAAGAAATTATGAAAATTATAAACATCAATTATTGCAATGGAGTGGCTCTGCTTTTTATGCTCAACAATTGAAGGGTTATGAAGCAGAGTTAGCAAAAATACAAGCTGATTATAAAGGAGAAGTTCGTACAGCACAGACTAAAATATTAGAAGATAAAATGGCTGATATAGAAGCTCAGTGGTATGAACAAGAGGCTACTGATGATATAGCTTTAGATAAAATTAGAGTAGCAAATGTAGTTCAGTCTGCTCAAAAGAAAATTAGAAATAGAGGAAAAGGCATAGCTGTAGGCAGAACAATGGTTGGTCTTGATGCTGCTCAAAAAAACCAGTGGTTACAAAACGTAGGTAATAAGCAGTTAACTACTCAATGGCGTATAGCAGATAACATTAGACGAGTAGAAGCTGAAAAAGCTGCCACAGACACAGCTTCTAATGCAGTTAGATTTTATAACCCTAAACCTATTAATGATCCTGTAAAACCTCAAGAACCTTTAGCACTAGATGGTTATGAGCCTATTGATAAACCAGGACCAGGAGGTTTAGGCTTTAAAGTAGCTAGTTCTCTTATGGGATCATTAGCTGATGCTGCAAGTAAGTACGATTTATCTATTGGTAAAAAGAAATCTTAATTAAATGACTGCTTCTTATTCTCCAAAACCTCAAAGACAGGTTAGAAAGTCTGTAGCTGATCCAGCTAAAAAGGCTGATCCAGCAGGTGTTGATAGACCACCTCAAGTATGGCAAAGACTAGGTGGACAACTTATAGATAATAGAACCTATGACGGCTTGGTACAGCCTCAAAGGGATACAATGAGTGCTATAGAGGATTTTATAGGTCAAGAGGGTGGTTATACAAAAACTTCAGAATGGGCTAATAGAGATTATCAAGAGAAAATTTTAGAAGAAGTAAATAAGGTATATAAGAAAACAGCCGAAGCTGAAGTAACTAATTCACTTATCAATGATGAAGTTGAAAAGCTTAAGGCAGTAAACGCTACACAAGAGGCAGAAGATCTATTAAGAAGAAATAATCTAGCTGACCACTTTTGGATTATAAAAGATGCAGAAGAAGCGGCTGTTGAAGTTACAGTAGGTTTAGAAGTTTTTGGAACACAGAATGCAGGAGCTTTAGCTGCTCTTAATCCTCAACAACGTTCAGCTATTATACAAAAGAAAAAAGCTGAATTATTAAAACCTTATGCTGGTATACCTGAAGGTTATTTAGCTGCTTATGTTGAACCAAACATAGCCAAAGCAGATAAAAGTATAAAAGAGGCAGTACTTAAAGAAGAATTTAAACTAACAAAATTACAAAATGAAAATTTAGCTTTTAAAACTATTACTACAGGTTTTAAAAATGCAGCAATTTATACTGAGATAGCTAATTCAGAAGGACTTAAGGAATTATCAGGGTTTTCATCTGAAAAATTACAAACAGTTTATACGGATGGTAAAGCAGCGTTTATAAAACATAATCCAATGTATGCTGTAGACGGTAAGTTAACCAAAGCAGGTGAAAAAGTATATCATCAAATGTGGTTTGATTATGCACCAAGACTTTTCTTAAATGAAGATGGTGATAATTATAATGATGTAGCAACTCATTTACATTTTGGTCAGTATTGGAAGGCTTTGGAAAAAGTTAAAACATCTGATGGAACATCCATATTAGATATAAATGCAATAGTAGATGGAGATAAAGTTCGTTTGGGAGACAGGTTGTTCTACCAAATGCAAAACGCTATTAGAAATAGAACAATACTTGAAAATATGGAAGATCAAGAAGAAAGGAATGCAGCTAAAGAAGCAGAGAACGATGTTGAAGAGGATTATGTAAAAAACTTTAAAAATTTAAACACTAAACTAGAACATGATACCTATAGAACAAAGGTTAAAAATCGATTCCTTGACGAAGAAGGAGACTATATAAATATTCCTCCAGGATATACAGGAAAGGAATGGATGGAAAAAATAGATGAATTAATACCTGAGTTTTTTAAATATGAAGCACCAGATGTTACTAGAAATAATAAAACAATAATTAACAATATGCTTGAAGATCAACCTTTTGCAGATTTGGATGATATTCAATTAGATATGAGCATGAGTGCTTATGGTTTTGATGGAACATATGGAGAATTTTTTGAAACTATTAAGAATGGTGCTTCACATAAATATCTATTAACACAAACTGCTAATAATAGTACACAAGCAGCAGGTCAAGTAAATACTTTAACTGAGACTTTAACAACCAATATAGTAGAAGGCTTAGAAGAGAATATGAAACTCAAAAGCCCTGCATATTTAGAATTATCAAACTTAAAACCAGATAAACAACAACTTGCTAAAGTAAATGGTTTTTTAGAAGAAGGTGCAGATGCAGCAGGATTACTTTTAGCTGGTGAGGCTAAAAAATTTATTAGACAAGAACTTTTAAAATTAGAGCCTCATGAAAGGTTATTACCTGAAAATCAATCAAGAATTTTAGCTGATGCTAAACGCTTGTTTTATGAGCAACCTATATATAGTGATATAAGTCTTTGGAGAAGTATAAATCCAGCAGATCCAAAAACATTTGGACAAGTACAAACTATACCTATAGGAGGTGTAGATAAATGGGAAGAAGGTACAGGTTGGGTTAACGGAGTTTCTGACGATTATGATCTTAAAAATTGGGCTTATATTGCTAGACCTACCTTTGTTAGAGGAGATTCAGGTAGTCAAGCAGGTAAAGAATATGCTTTAAATTATTTATCAAATAATTTTGTACTTAGTGATAAGAGCTTAGATACTCTTAATGAATTTCTAGTTACTGGAGATTTAACAAAAATTTCTCCTGAGTTAGAAAGGGATTTAAACCTTATTAAATTAGCTTTAGATAACAATCTAACTAGAGGTGAAATAGTAAAAGCTCAAATGGGCAGATTATATTCTAAAGGTAAGGGTCCAATTATTAATGAAGATAACTATATCCTTCTTAATGAAGTTACAGAAACACCCGTAGCTCAAACAGGTAACACAGCTAGAGATGAAAGTTTATTTATATATGAAGAATATTTAGATTCTAAGCAAGGTATTGAATTTAAAGTTCAATTAAATAATGGCGTACAGACATCTAATAATATTGCTTCTCCTTTCTCAGGTAGGGTTATATCTGTCAATAATTATGAAAACTCAGGATTAACTGTTCTTTTAGAATCAGATACTGATAATCCTGGTGCTCCTAAAGGTACAAGAGTAGTTATAAGACATTGTGGTTCAACTCAAGTAAAGGAAGGTGATTATTTATCTAAGGGTAATTCTTTATGTATAGCAGGTGTTCATTCCTTACTACCTAATGGTGGAGAGGGTTCTACAACTGGTAATGATATAGATGCTGGTCATGTTGTTATGCAGTTTTTATATCCTGGAACAGAACTAACTGAAGATGGTGAAGTCGGTATGTTATCTGTTGAATGGGAAGAACAAGAAATACCTGAAGGATTTTATCAATTTGATGATGATCCAATTACTGAAATATCTGGACTAATGCCACTTGAAATACAAAAGCAGTTATTTGGAATGCACTTACAGCCTTATTATCAAAGAAAATATCCATTCTGGGAAGAAAGGTTAGACTTAGATGAGAATGATTTTGATCCAAATCTTTACTACAACTTCCCTTTAACTACTGACTAATAATGGGTGCTTATTTACCTCTTCGTAACGGACAACGTGAATTTATAACAGATATGGATACCTATGACAGTAGGTATGAAGAAGAATGGGGAGAGATACTTAAAGAACAGGAAGAGAAAAAGAAAGCTCAATTTGAATTCGAAAAGGCAGCAGCTTTAGACGCTGAAAAAGGTATATATGATTCTGGTCCTCTTAAAACTGCAAAAGACGCAGGCTTCTTTAAATTAGATAAATATGGTGCTGTTGTAAGAGGAGACGATCCTTTTACTGAAGATGTAGTAGAAACAGATAGACCTGTATTTACAAAACCTGGAGGTGTAGCAGAAGGACTACCAATAGGTTTGCAGAAGAATTTAGCTGGTCAAGGAAGAATGTGGATGAGTGCAAAATCTCAAGTTGTTAACTTTCCTTTTGCTCTAGCTGATATAGCTGCTACTACTACTAAGGAAATATTTAAAAGTGATGAACAAAGAGAAGCAGATACAGCAGCAGGTATAGATGTTTTTAACTCTATGCTCACTACAGGTAAGAAACCTGATGGTGATTCATATGGTATTCAACCAGAGTGGGGTTTCTTTGGTGAAATGTATGCACCTTCGGGTGATATTCAACAAATGTTCCGTCCTAAGAGTTTCTGGGGTGGTTTAGGTTCTAATATAATTGCTGCCTTTATGGGAGAAGGCTTAATAAAGCAAGGAGCTAAAGCACTCATACCTTCTTTAACAAGAAATATACCTCAGAGTTATGGTGTCTGGAGTGGTATTAGACAAGGAAATTTAAGTCAAGTTTATAAAGGGATGAGTTCTTGGTTTGTAAAGGAAGGTTTATATGAAATAGGTATAGATTTAATGTTCATTAGACCTGATTTACCAGAGTCTTGGCATGAGCGTATAGCAGAAATACAAAAGCTTGCTTCACCTCAAGACAGAATCAATATGATGAATATGATAACTGCCGATACAGATGAAGAGTTTAATTTAGCTTCTCAAACTTTAAAGGAAGCACCTATGACTATAGGAGCTATGGTTCTGTTGAGAGGTGTGTTTAAATATGCTAATCATACTTTAAGAGAAATATCTCAAAAAGGAGTAGATTTTGATACTGCAGCTAAATCAGCAGAAAAGTCAGTTGTACCAGAAGTTGTTGAAGAATTAAAACCTATAGCAGATCAAAAGGCTGCTGAAGGTATTGAAGTAGAACTAGGTAAAGTTAATGCCGAAATGAATCGGTTAATTGATCAAAGTGCAGCTAATATTGCTTACGGTACTAGAGAAGGTGCTCAAAGTTTTATAACTAAAAAATCTAATTTAACAGAAGGAGTTCCTGGACTTAATCAAAAACTAAAAGAGACAGAACCTTTAGTTGAAAATATTAAAGAAATAGATTCTCAAATAAATGAGATTCAAACTAAGTATTCTGTTAAAACAGATGATCAAATAACTAAGAAGTTAAATGACCAAACTAAACGTGTAAAAGATTATGAGAAACAAATAAGAAAAGATCCTAATTGGATTAAATCTAGGTCAAATAAAACTAAATATAATAAAGCTGCTAATGCTGCTAAAGCTTTACAAATTTTACAAGAATTAAAAAAAGCTAGAGGCTCTATGGTAGTAGAGCAAACAGGAGTTACAGGAGATGTCTTTGATTTACGTCAAGGTATTTCTGAAGAATTAGAAAGTATATTTTCACAAGTAAATGAAGGTCAAATTGGATTTAATAACGCTATTAATGATGCAACAATTCTAGTTAAACGTTTAGAAGAATTAGACAATTATCGTAGAGAACTTTTAAGAAGTAAGGGTTTAACCAGTGAAATAGATCTTCAATTCCCTGGAGTTAATGGTTTTGTAATGAGAAAATTACGTCAAATAATTAATGACGTAGGTGTAGCTAAAGCTGCTGGTGGATTGAATGAAGATTATATGAATAAAGTAGTTCAAGAAATAGATGAACTACACCACAAACTTATAGGTGAAGGAGGTGGAATGGCTCCTGTTGTACCTGAACAACCTAAAGATTTAAACATAAAAGGAGACGATAAAAAGATAGAAAAGTTAACTGGAGATTTAGATGGAGATCCTTGGGCTACTGGTAAAGGCGGTGAGGAAATTGTTGAAGAAGGTACAGATGCTGGTCAAAAAACTATAGATGTAAAAGGTGAAAAGGTTGATGCTGAAGAAACACCTGCTGGAGAATTATCTCTTCCACAAGCAATTGAAGAAATATCAGAAATTCCAGAAGCTAGGAAGAAAGGCTGGAGAAAACTATTAAGAACACTTCCAGAAGGTAAGGATGGTGAGTTTGCAATTAATAGGATTATTGCAGCTTGGGAAGCTTTTGAAAAAGGTGTAAGCAGTAAGAACAGAATGGGTGCTATTAGTTCTGTTGGTGACTTAGTTAGATTCTTAAATATTGTTAGAACAATGATTGAGGAAGGGACTCAGAAGGGTCTTAGAGATGTTGAGAAAGCTTTAGATGCTTATGATAAATTAACTAGCTCTAAAACTGGTAGACGTAAGAATCTTCAAGAATGGTTCCCTGGAATGAAGGGTTTCTTAAAAGGTGGTAGAAATGTTAGAGATATTCAAAAAGGTAAGAAAGCAGATCTAAAACCCAGCTTATTTGGTAGAACAGCCGAAACTAAAAAAGAATTACCACCAGTCAAAGAGAATAAAATACGCAAAGAAGCTTCACCTGTTGAAAATGAAGCTCCAATAACAACAAATAAAGAAGGTAATCCAGTAGTTGATAAAGGAGAATTAGCTAATAGAAGAGCTGCTGGTAAAAAGCTTAGAAGTGAATCAACAAAAGCAAAACAGCGTAGAACTCGTAAAAGAAAGCTAGCTCTTCAAAAGTTTCAAAAACAAGAAACAGTAACAACTCAAACTGATGCAGAAAAGAAATTAAAGATACTTGAAAATAATATTAAAGAGCAAAGAAAAAGAGCAGAAGACTATTTAAAGTTACATCCTGGTGATTATAGAGGTGCTTCTGAAATATTTAATAAAGGCACTACAGGAACCCTTTATACCTCTACTCAAGAAGCTACAGATGCTTTTGTTGGAAGTATTAAAGCATACAGAACAGCTAATAAGAGAACATTAGGAGCAGAGATAATTAAAGCAGGAAGGGTATTATCCACTGTTGTTGGCAATGATCAATCCGTTCTTTGGGAACGTTTTATGTTATACGGAGAATTAGAAGATATATCACAAAATATTATTGATAAATTCCATATGGTAACTGCTGGTGTCTCAATGATTGAAGAGACAACTAATGCAGTATTAAGACAGGCAGATGTTTTAAACAAATACTTCTCTATAGAAAAAGGTATAACAGATAGTTCTTTAGCAGATGTAGCTAATCAGGTATTGCTAGATGGCCAAATAATGACTAAGCAACAAGCAATGGACGATTTTGTTCTTGCTTATCGTAATTTTGATGCAATGTTAAGTGCTACGGAACGTACTTTCTATGCAGCAGGTAATTTATTAAGCTTATTAAAGAAAGAAAATAGAATTAAAATTACATCAGGAACTGATTCATCAGTATTTAATGAAATTAATAAGGAATTATTTGAGCGTTTTGGTGATGAAACAGATATAGCTAAAGCTTTTAGAGAAAACTTAGAAAAGGCAGATAAGGAATTATCAACAAAACTTAACCCTACTTTTAAAAAATTACTTGATGGGGAAACCTTAACTACAGAGGAATTACAAGGATTCCAAATGCTTGTTGATAAGGTTAGAAGAACTAATGGTGATATAACACAACTTAAAGAACTTGAGATTCCTAAAGATGCAATTTTAGCAAGACTTCAGGTTCAAAACCCGTTAAGTACTATGCAAGCACCTTTTAACCTTCCGTTACAAGGTCTTATAGATATGAATTTCCAACTATTTAGTAGGATGTTCATGATGGCTGGTGATTCTACTGTTAGTAAATGGCTTTTAAAAGACAGTGTAAGAGCTAAACAAAGTTGGAAAGAATTTTTATGGGCTAGAGATACGATATTAAATGTACGTCATACATATAACCAAGCACTTAAAGATGCTTATTGGAGATTTGTAACAGGTAAAAATATAGCTGATGCAGGTCAGATGTCTAATAAAGCTTATAAAATAGCTCAAGGTGGTGTAGTTAGAGAGCAAGCTGTACTTGATGATTTAAAAGCTACTAAATTTAAACTTCCTATAGTTAATTGGATGCTTGATAAGGGAAATATGAATAAGAAGGCTTTTGATCTACTTAACTATTTCAGAGTAGGTGCAAAATCTTTTCATGACTACGCAATTCCTGGTGAAGCTTGGGACTTAAGAAGTGGAGTTGGTAAATGGGTAATGGGTACGTCTACTTCAGCTATTAGAAAAGCAACTGGTTTAGGTACTAAAAGTTATTATCCTGGAGGTGAAGATGTAAATATAAGTCTTTGGGGTAATTTATTTGCAGCAGGTGATGAAATGATTTCTTCTATGTATGCAAATGCTTCAGTACAATCAAGAGTTAACTTAGCTGTTAAAGACATAATTGCTGACAAATTATCTAAAGGAGAATGGACATTAGCAGATGTACCTAAATATGGCGATAAAGAGTATAAAAAGATGCTAGAAAATGAAATGAAGTCTATGTATAAAACAGGTCAAATTTCAGATGTTAAAGCAGGTTATAACAACGAAACAATAGGTAAAGCAATTATAGATGAGCAAATGAATGAGCTTACTCGTATAGCTAACCGTACTGAAGAATTAACAGGTTACAGATTAAAAGCTCAAAAAGCCATTGAGTTAATGACTAAGAGTGATAGCCAATTTCTTAGATGGTTTGGTAGAGAGATAGCTCCTATTACTGTTTCACCTTTAAATGAAATGAAGAAGATCATAATGATCTCTGCTGGAGGTGAGCAGATTCAATTTACTGCTGATATGGTTAGGACTGCTGCTAAGAAATTACCTTGGGATAAGACTGTTAGTGCTTTACAACCATTAAATTTAAAAATAATGGGTAGAGAATTAAATAAATATATTCCTAGTTGGGCTGATGATCTTAAAAAGTTTGAAAGTAAATATACACACAAAGATCCTAAAATTAGAGCTTCAGCTCAAACAGCTTTAGGTTGGTCTATAGCTTTAAACGCAACTATATTCACACTAACTTTAGATGGAGAGCAAGAGATAACAGGTAATAAATTCTATACATATAAATCTGACAAATTCCATAAAAAACCTTACAGATGGACTGTAGGTGGGGTTGATGTTCCTTATCGTTACTTAGGTCTTTTAGGTTCAACAATAGCTCTCCATGTAAATATGAGAGATGTTTCTCAATTTGGTAGTGAAAGAGGAGATAGCAATTTACTAACTATGGCCATGATACAAATAGCTAATACATTACTAGATACACCACAAGCACAAGGTTTTCAGCAAATTAATAGGGTTATTGAAGGTATGGCAAAGGGTGATCCAACCCAAGCAATGAAGATGGTTTCAAAGGCTATACAAAAAGCAGGAAGCCCTCATATGACTGCTAGAAAACAAATAATAGAAGGTTTCTTACCAGATATATCTTCAAGACCAGAAGCTAGATTTGGTAAAGGCTTTACTGATAGAGGTAAACCTTGGGAAAGAGTAGCAGAGGGTTCTAATCCTTTAACACTTGCTGCTAACTTAACTCAAAGAGGGTTTGAACATGATGTTATAGGTTTAATGGCTAATTTAATCCATCCGTTAGCTGTTGGTTTATTTGATAGTCAAGGAAGAGTAGATCCTAAAGATGTTTATTACAGAAGTAGACAAGCTGTTTGGTATGCACAACCAGGAGAGCCTTTTCAATCAGAATATACTGGAGCTGGTTTTCTATTCCAAACAATACTAGGTAGGAATTGGTCTTTTCCTAATAAGCTGGCTGATCCTGTTAACGCTAATATGAGTTTGTTTTTAATTAAACCTCCAGATCATAGATTATATTCTTCTAAAGAATACGGATTTATTAATATTAACGATAGAGTTTTAAATGAATTTAATCATTATTTACAAAACGAATATCAAGAGTGGAGTTTAGATGGTACAAAATTATTAACTGGTGCTCATGCCATGTTATTAGAAACAGTTAATAGTCCTTATTATCAAACAGCAGGTCAAAATCCTGACTCACCTTATAAGATGGCTAGACCAGCAATGCCTTGGTTTATGGAGCCTATAATTGGTAGGTTCTTTAAGCCAGATATTGATTGGAATCGTGCAGATAATCCAAAAAGACGTTTATTACAGAATAGAAGAGATACAATAATAAAAGGTGCTAAAGAGACTTGGTATTTACAAAGTATCAAGCACTATAAAGGAGAGATTACTTTAAGATTTCCTATGCCAGAAAACATGGTAAAGAGAATACAAGAAAACAGAACTTCATTACTTGAGAATTAATGGCTTATTCATCAAGAACTTATACTCCAGGTTCGTCAACAACTACTTTTGCTCTTACTACTTCTGGTGGTAGTCCTATTGGATATATAAGAGAATCAGATATTGAAGTAAAAGTAAATGGTAGTGTTCAAGCCACTAATACTTATTCATTCTCAGGTACAAAGACTGTTGAGCAGCCTAGTGGTGGAAATATTGTCTTAAATTCTGGTGTAACAGGGACAGTCATATTACAAAGAACTACAGCGTTCCAAGATGCAACTGTTGTTTATACTGCTGGATCTACTCTTACTTCTGATGACCTTAATAACGCAGATAACCAGATTAGATTTAGTCTTCAAGAGTTTTCTGATGACTACTCATCTCTACTAGGTACAGGAGGAAACTTAACTAACTTAGCTTCTTTTCTTGGTTCTTCAGATACTTGGGTTAGTAATGATGCTAAAGCAGCTACCACAGGAGCTATTGATGCAAGAGTAGATGCTAAAACAGCTTCAAAAGTTAAAGATGACATTATAGCTACAGCTCCAGTATCTATAGCAGATGACGCTCCTAGTTCAGGTAAAATTACTGTTTCTGTAGATGCAAAGCTAACTGAGTTAGCAACTATGGATCAGAACACAGCTAACTCTTTAGCTGATCTGACACAAGCAGAAGTACAAATATTAGATGGAGCTACTCTTACAACTACTGAACTGAATTATGTAGATGGTGTCACCTCTGCTGTTCAGACACAGATAGACGGTAAGCAACCTTCTGACGCTCAACTCACAGAGTTAGCAACAATGGGTTCCACAACTGCTGAAGCTTTAGCAGATTTAACCCAAGCAGAAGTACAGATACTAGATGGAGCTACGGTTTCTACAGCAGAATTAAATGTTCTAGATGGAGTCACTGCTACTACAGGAGAGTTAAACATCCTTGACGGTGTTACTTCTACTGCTACTGAGTTAAATATCCTTGATGGTGTAACTGCTACTACAGCAGAATTAAATTATGTAGATGGAGTAACTTCTAACGCTCAAACCCAGTTAGATGCTAAACAACCTCTTGATGCAGATCTAACCACTCTTGCTGGAATGCAAGCTGGTACTGCATCTATTTTGGCAGGTGCTGATGCTCTTACCTCAACCCTAACTGAACTTAACCAGTTAGATGGTAAGACTCTTGGAGAAACTAGCCTTTCAACTACAAGCAACACAGCAATACCAACCTCTAAGGCAGTAGCTGATCACGTTACCAGTACTGTTACAGCGATTGGAGGTTTCGTTGCTATATCCACTGATGCAGCTTTCCCTGCTACTGCTTCTCAACCTGTCAATGGTATAGCAGTCAGTATCAGTGATGCTGGAGGTATAGTCGTTAATGGTTCTGGAGTATCAACCACTGGTAGAACTACAGATGGAACACCAGCCACAGTAACTATTAATAGTTTCCCAAGCACTCTTTACAGTGAAACTTTAGCTGCTGGAGTAGGTCTACAAGTATTGTCTACAGGTTCAAGTAACACTTATACCTACCACAAGTTACTAGCTAAAGAAGGAGACGTTAAAGAACTTTCAGATGATATAAACG
>TARA_R100000664_G_C2760068_1_pt1 | contig 16870 bp, 10 predicted proteins | sample TARA_R100000664 | Tara Oceans TARA_R100000664 (sample SAMEA2622705) | marine metagenome | biome: marine biome (ENVO:00000447); feature: deep chlorophyll maximum layer (ENVO:xxxxxxxx); material: "saline water (ENVO:00002010), including plankton (ENVO:xxxxxxxx)" | depth 115 m | reverse complement strand
CATTTTAATTGTGGTAAATGTAATAAATGGTGGTCAATAGCTGACTACCATTTATTATCTCTAGACAATTTAAAAAATTTACATTATAAAGAACCTATAACTTGTCCTCATTGTGGACACAAAGAAAAAGTAAAAGAAATAGAGAATGACGAGAAGAGATGATTGGATTACAGAACTCCATTATAGAGAATTTGTGAAGCCTAAATTACAATCTAAAGATTTTTATTGGGAAGATGGAAAAATGGTTATGACTGAACATTACCATAAAAAAAGAGGATATTGTTGTGACTCAAATTGTAGACACTGTCCTTATAAAAACAAAAATGAAAATTGATTTAAACTTATATGGGTATAAAATCACTAACATTCACGATGTGGTGGACGCATTTATATATGATAACATCAAACTTAATTCAGGAGAACTAAGTATTTTAACAGGAATCAACCCCAAAACTAAAACTATTGTAACAGATATACTCCATAATTACAATTTAAGTTACACAGAATGTGTATATAACCCATCTATTCTTAAAATTTATATTTAAAAATATCTATATCTATATTAGAATTGAAGTATCTAATATTTATATAGAAAAAGTAATATGCCAGAATATGGAACATACGGAGTAGATTTCCCTTTTAGAAGTAGTAGATTAGGTTATTTTTTAGAGTTAACTGAAACTCCAGAAGAAGAAATTAAAGCAGATTTAATACACCTTTTGCTTACACGAAAAGGTAGTAGATATTTTTTACCAGATTTTGGTACAAGACTTTACGAGTTTATATTTGAACCACTAGACTCCCCAACCTTTAACTCGATAGATTCAGAAATTCGTCAACAAGTAGAAAAATATATCCCTAATTTAAAAATAACGGATATTGAAATTAAACCTGCTTTAGAAACGGAAGAAACTCCAGGAACTATAGTGTCTGATAATGACCCAAGAGTATATAGGATAGCTGGACAAGGTACAAAAGAACACACAGCTGTAGTGAAAATAAGTTACACTATTACTAACTCCGCATTTGAGACGAGAGATTTTGTTATAATTAATATATAAAATGGCTAACAATAAAATATCATATACAGAAAGAGATTTTGTTGGGATTAGAAACGAACTACTAAGGTATACCCAACAACAATACCCAGACTTAATAAAAAATTCTAATGATGCTTCTATATTTTCAGTATTTTTAGATTTAAACGCGGCGGTCGCAGATAACCTCCATTATCATATTGATAGAAGTGTACAAGAAACAGTTTTACAGTTTGCAAATCAAAGGTCTTCTTTATATAATATTGCCAGAACTTATGGTTTAAAAATTCCCGGAAACAGACCTTCGGTATCTGTTGCGGATTTTTCTATTATTGTACCGGTTGCGGGAGATAAAGAAAACAGAAATTATTTAGGGTTACTAAGAAGAAACTCTCAAGTTAGAGGAGCAGGTCAAGTATTTGAAACAAAATATGATGTGGATTTTTCTTCACCATTTGACGCTACTGGATTTCCTAATAGAACAAAAGTACCTAATTTTGATTCTAATGGTAATATAGTAAGTTATACCATGACTAAAAGAGAAGTGGTCATTAATGGTATTACTAAAGTGTTTAAGAGAGTTTTAACAGATACAGATGTAAAACCCTTCTTAAAAGTATTTTTACCTGAAAAGAATGTGTTAGGAGTAACCGCGGTATTAGAAAAAGATGGAACTAATATACAAGCTTTACCTAAGTCTACTGAATTTATAAATTCACCAAATCAATGGTACGAAGTAGAAGCGTTAGCTCAAGATAAAGTCTTTACGTTAGACCCAACTAAAAACAGTGATTCTCCAGGATTAAAAATAGGAAAATGGAAAAAAGTAGATAAAAGATTTACTACTGAATATACACCAGAAGGATTTTTTCATTTAACTCTAGGTGGTGGTACTTCTTCTGGTCAAGATGCTTTAGACGATTTTGCCAATCAAGGACTGGCGATGGATTTAAATAAATATTTAAATAATTTATCTTTAGGTCAAACAGCAAAAGCGAATAGTACTCTTTTTATTCAATATAGAATTGGTGGAGGAACAGCAACTAACGTAGGACCCAACTCAATAACTTCCTTAGGTCAATTAGAGTTTATTGTTAATGGCCCTGTGGAAAGTATAAACCAACAAGTTAAAAATTCTTTAACTGTTAATAATATAACTTCTGCGGTGGGTGGGGCCAATCAACCAACAGTGGAGGAAATAAGAAATTATGTAAGTTTTAATTTTTCTGCACAACACAGAGCGGTAACCGTATCAGATTATAAAGCTATTATAGATACAATGCCTGGGGTTTTTGGTGCTCCAGCTAAAGTAGGTATAGTAGAAGAAGAAAATAAAATTTTAGTTAATTTATTGTCCTATTCTGATTCAGGTAAACTAAGTTCTAAAGTGAGCACTACTCTAATGTCTAATATCGCAGAGTATTTGTCAGACTATAGAATGTTAAATGATTACATCACCGTAAAATCTGCTCAAGTAGTAGATTTAGCTTTAGAAATCGATATTTTAGCGGACCCAACTTTCAATCAAGGAGAGATAGTCACTAACATTGTAAATCAAGTGGACGAATTTTTCTCCCCTAATAAAAAAGAAATGGGGCAAAATTGTTATGTGGGACAATTATCGAAAAATATATCCATTCAAGACGGAGTTATTAATTTAATTGATTTAAGGGTAATTAATAAAGTAGGTGGTGAATATTCTGACAACCAAGTATCACAAAGATACTCTAACCCAGATACAAGACAAGTAGAACTAATTGATGGTGTGATATTTGCACAACCTAATCAAAGTTTTCAAATTCAGTTTCCAGAAAAAGATGTTAGTATTAGAATTAAGAGTAATACTCAGGCTTCTATATCCTAATTTTTATTTACATAAATGAGTTTATAGATATTTTTGGTTTTAAGACCCTAAATATTTATTGTTTAAAAGGAAAAGAATGCCAAAATCTATTAGAATAAGAACACAACCTGGAAAGGAACAAAATGTACACGTAAAGTTAGAGCAAGATTTTGACTTATTGGAGATATTAAGTCTTAAAATGACACAAGACGATATCTACTCTAGAATGTGTGGAGATTATGGTGTCATTGTAGGTAGGGTGTTAGCTAATGGTGGATTTGGTATCCCAAACGCAAAAGTTTCGGTATTTATTCCCTTAACAGATGAAGACGAGGAGGATGAGGCAATTAGAGCGATATATCCTTATAAAGAAGTTACGGATAAAAATGATGAAGGGTATAGATATAATCTCCTACCAAAAGAACAACAAAATTGTAATCACGTCGCTACTGGTACTTTTCCTACATCTAACGAGGTCCTTAATACCCCAACGGTTTTAGAAGTTTTTAAAAAGTATTATAAATACACTACTAAAACTAACGAAAGTGGGGATTATATGATTTGGGGTGTACCCTTAGGAAACCAAACTATTCACTGTTCAGTGGATGTAAGTGACATGGGATGTTACTCAATGCACCCTTATGATTTTATCAACCAAGGAAAACCCTTAGAAGAATTTGAAAGTGCATTAAAATTTAAAACTTCAGAAAATCTAGATACCTTACCACAAATTATCCTTCAGAATAAAACTTTAGAAGTGGTACCTTTTTGGGGTGACGATGATTTATGTAATGTAGGGATAAGTAGGGTAGATTTTGATTTAAGGGATTCGGGTGTAGAGATAGAACCTTCTGCTACTTTTATTGGTTCTATTATTACGGATGATGATTCTAACTACATTAACAACACCTGTTTACCTTCTAAGTATATGGGTAATTTATGTAATTTAACAACTGGTACTGGTTTTATAGAAACCATTAGAGAAACAGTTTTTAAAGAGGAAGACGGTTGTACCCCTAAACTAGAAAAATTTTCTTTATTAAATGGTGGGAAAGTAATTGATGGAAATGGAGCCTGGGTAACACAGTTACCTATGAATTTAGATTTTATCGTTACCAACGAGTACGGTGAACAAGTTATTTCCGATGACCCTAACTTTGGTATACCAACCAGAGCAAAATATAGATTTAGAATAGGTTTTGATAACAAAGGGTCGTCTATAAGAAATGGAAGTTATTTAGTACCTAATTTAAGAGAATATGATGATGCACTAAATTACCCTAAATCTTATGTGTTTAGTGATGACTATAGAGATTATCCAGAAGTTGGTCCTGCACAACCAGTAAGTCAAACCCCAGCCGCTAATGGAGACGATTATTTTTATGAGTTTAGACCTAATAGAGTTTATACGGTTTCTTCATTTATAGATAACTATCGACAACTGAGTGCCCAAGGAACGGCAAACAATAGATGGAGATTTATAGGGATAAAAGGAATAAATCCACCAACAGAACAAAGGTGTACAGACATCACTAAAGAATTTCCAGCAAATGATGTGTTTAGAGGGGGTAGTTTCTTATTTGGGATAACACAAACACAACTCATTCTACAACAAATTAGTATACTCTTAACCTGTGTATTGATAGCATTTAACGCTTTATCAATGTTATTAAATGCTTATAGTATGGGTTTACAAGGGGCCAACGCCTCGACTTGGTCCGTAACTTCTTACGCGGCTGCCGCAACAATAATTGATGCACCCATTGGAGCACTTTTAGGGTCAGCTTTTCTTTCATCTTGGTTATCCACATCTATTGCTTTAACCATTATGATATTATTCTTTTACACTCCTCTATTTTATATTCTAATCAATAACTTTAAAGTGATGTTAAAACTTACAAGGTATCCCGATTGTGAGCCCTGTGTTTGCGCGGAAGACCAATATGAATTTCAAATTCCTATAATAACTTTATTTGTTGGTGATAATAATAAAGTTACAGAAGATGTTACTGATGCTCCAGATAAAGTACCTTTATGTACCATGGGTGGGTTTAATGATAACGCTTTTTATTGGAGAGGTAAAAACGATGATATGCCTAACGGATGTTATAAATTACAATTTAGAAATTCTGTTTGGATTCTTTTTTATAGTGCTTTAGTAGCTATTGGAGTTTTTACATGGATTCCATGGGGTGGTATGATTGCCTTAAATATTGCAGCAGGAGTACTTGCAACAGTAAACTTTGGGCTTATTATAGATAACTTATGGAAAATGTTCCAAAGTTTAAATCAGTGGAGAGTACTTAAAAATATCTACAATGGATTATGTCAAGGAGTATTCAATATGAAATTTAGTAATTCCTGGGTTAACGGTACCCTTTATTTCTTTAAATTCCAAAGAATACAAAACCCAGGAGGGAGCACCTTGGCAAATGAAGCATGTCAATTTGTTATATACCAAGACGAAGAATTAGATGAAAATGGAATACCTACTGGAAACGTATTTTTCTATTATAGAACCACACCTTACAATTCAGGTTCAGGGTTCCAACCCCTTAATCCTCTAGTGGAAACTATAACACAACACCAAGGAGTTAATTTTCCTACTACAATTACCGAATTAGGTCCTTTAGATGAATGTACCTATAAACTGTGTAAAGAAGAACAAGAAGATTGTTATTTTGTAGATAAACTAAGGCCTTCTAGTTATCAAAAAGCTGAAGTTCTTTTAGGAAGACTCATTGAAAGAAAAGTAGAAATACAAAATTTTAGTAACTTTATTTGGTCTGGAATTAATAAATTTTTTGGGGCAGATGGTGACCCTACTAAAGCTTGGGTTTTTAATGACGGTAATAGAAGATGGGGTTCACCCGACAATGTCAATACTGGATATTTTAGAGCACGTCCAGCTCGTTTAATAGATGGTGACATTAGTTCTTTACTAGCTACTAATAATCAATTAGGTATAGAAGCTTTTCTACCTTCTAGTACTAATCCTTATTATAATTCTTTGACAGTTACCACTGCTTTAGCCAATAATGTAACCCCAATATCTACACCTCTTAATCTTATTGTAAGTGATGCACAGTTAATCAATTGTTTACAAGGTGGGAACTTTGGTATAAAAGAAACACAAGTTAAGGCATATTATGGTTGGGTAAAACAAGGTGCATTACCTTACGGTGGATGGAATAGTGATTGGAGTAGTGGAGGACAAGCTATTACAATATTTATGACTGGTAACCAACAGGGCGCAGTAACACAGGCTCCAGCGGCACCTCTAACTTCCCCTATATCTGCTCCTTTATATTGGAACACAGGTGCGGCACAACTACCAAACGGAAATTACGGGTTATCCGTAGGTGCTCCTGTTCCTGTACCTGATACTGTGGTTAAATTAGGTGTACACCAGTATTTTTATTTTGGTTTAAGACAAGGAGCGACATCTTATGATATATTCCTAAACAAATATTTAACAGCAAGTAATGAGTAGTAGTATAAACATAGTACCAGGAAGTAAAAAATTTAAAGGAAATTCTAATAACGATAATTCTTTAAATATTTCATTAGAGTCTACACAAGTACCTTTAATAGAAGGGGACAGGTCAGTACCTTTAGATATAGCTGTTAGATTTAATGATGAAAGACAAAATTCCGACATATATAGAATATACGGTAAAATAGAACCTTTAATTGATAATCCTTATTCAGGAACCGCAAGCCCGAATGAATCTACTTTATTTGTTGACCTATATTATGTACAACCCGCGACTATGGCTACTGGATGGGCAGGTTACCCACAATTTAAAGAGTTTGATTTAGTGAGGGAAGATGTGGATGAAAGTGTAGCACATACAACTAATTGGGGAATGTACGTTAGTTATCCTTCCGCATGTGTGGAAGACCAACCTATGACTTATACTCTTAGTCCTGGGGGACCCACCTTAAATTTTAATTCGGGTGATGGAATACCATTTCATATTAAAAATAGAAATGTGAATGGTAGAGATATGATATCTTTATATTGTCCAGTAGCACATGGATTATCCGAAGGTGAATTTGTCCAAGTAAATATTACTACACCTGCTTATACCTTTCCTAATAATAGTGTGGTTTTTCCGGTTTATAGTTTAGGTGATGGTAAAAGAGGGTCTAACGAAAAAGTAGTTAATATTATCGTCCCAGCAAGTACACTACTACCAATCCCTGAGGACAGTTTGGGGACACTTAGAAGACAAACAGGACTTAATAATATAGATGCTATATCTACTTATTTTGTGGTCCAGAATGAAATTATAACTCAAATAGAAGATAATGTAATTACCGAATGTGGATTCGCGAAAGGAGTATTTAATGAGGTGTCCCAAATAGAGCCCGCAGACCAAACACCAGATTTTGTAGAAAGAGTATCCATAAAAAATTCTTATCCCCAATACGTTTATACTTTTACCAAAGACGTAAAGGTTAAAAAATATTTAGATTATTTAAAAAGACCATTATCTAAATTATATGTTACAGTGTTTTTACGTAATAATAAAGGGTACTTTAATTATCCACCACACTACGGGTGGGATTGGAATTTTCCATATGATTTTGCGGACCCTTCAGTTTTAGGTGATACAGTAACCGACCCACAACCCTCAGGTCCCATATCTCAATCATTCGGAGGTAATAAAGTAAGTGGAATTCCACTAAAAGTGGGTGATAAATTAAGAGGAGCATTTGTGGAATATAATAAAAGTGAATTAAAGGAAAGAGTAATTAGTGATATAACCCACCACTTTAACTATAACCCAAATGTATTTAGTACGTTTTCAAACGGGTTTAAATACCAACCTCATCATGAAGTAGAAATAAGAGCTTATTCTAATTATATAGAAAATGGCGACCCTGATAAGGTGGTTGATGTCCCAAGTTACGCTACTTATTTTACTGATGAAAAAACTTGGAAATGGAGAGATATGTATGAAATTGGATTTATTGAAGGAAATACGGGTGTAGATTATCCGTTTTTAAATAATTCTCATTATCCTAAAAAGGATATAACGTTTTTAGTACAAAGAACAGTACCCGCGGAAGCGATAGCTTTAAGTGCTATCACCAGTGGGGACGAAACTTTACAAAATTTTGTTGTAGATGGCTGTGAATAAAATTAGGTTAAAATTAGATAATAAAGATAGGAATATTATTATCCCTTTACAAACTTCATTTGATGAGGTAGGTAGAGGAGAGTTAGTGCAAGAATATGAAAATGAAAAAGTAGCACAACTAGTTAATATAACTAAAGATTTTGAAGCCACTCAATATAGACACGCACCATGTGGTCCTAATGACCCATGTGATGATTTAAGTCCTAACATTTTTTATAATTTTGTTTTTGCTGACCAAACCGACCCAACTAATGTTATGTGGTCAGCTAATATAAGTAGTTATCCCGCTGGTATAGGGGTACCTAGTCCTTCGGGTACAGGAATGAGTGGGGGACAACCGTGTTTACCAGAAGGTTGGGATGTAACAACAGCAATATTTGACACTCCACCAAACATACCACAATATGGATATGATTTAGCTGGTTTTACACCGGAACAAATATATAAAAGTGATAAAGATTTTGTAAAAAGCTTTTTTAAATTAGATTTATATGACACAGTTAATAGAGACACACAAAAACTTTATCTTTCTATAATTTTAAATCCAGTTAATGGGGTTAAAATATCCCGAGCAACTTTTGACTTAAATTGTGATGGGGTTCTAGACGGGGTTTATAATTGTAATCCTATGGGAGAAAAAATGATTCAAGTACCTAAATTTGAATTGGATATGTTAGATAATAACGATGGTTATTTTATATATTGGTTAAAAGAAAATACTTTTTTAGATATAGATACTTTTTATATGTCTTGTAAATTTTATAATGGAAGAACTGGTGATATAGTGCGTATGATTAATACCCCACCAGCTGCATTAACTAATCAATTTAATTTTGATAGGGAAAAATTTCTTTATTATAAGGTTAAATTAAATGATACTGACTACACTTATGAAGTTACAGATTATAACACTGGTGCACGAGTAGGTACAAATGATGTATTTGAAATAAAATTTTATGAATACGTCAATATATAATGGAAAAGTATAATTTTACAATAAAAAGAAGATTTTATCCGGGAAGAGAAGACCTTATCCCCACGACCCTACCCAATGGATACGTTCACAAGAATAAGGGAGCTAACCCTATGACCCAAGAGTGTTTAAATTGTTATTTTAATAATGCTGGATTTTGTGACTATTGGAAAGCACCTATTAGAGAAAATTATTGGTGTAAAAAATGGTCTAGTCAACTTACACCATTTAATGATTTACCAGAACCTCCTCCTTGTCTTACAGGATATACCCTTCCTATTTTATTAACTCAAGATTTTAATGATATAGGTGTATATACACCGTGGGACGGACTCATACTACAAAGAGATGTAATTAATAACTTTGTCTATACAGGATTTAATCAAAGTATATGTGTTTTTAATACTTCTGACTTAGAATTTAAAAGGTTTTTAAATTTTGCTGATTATAAAGTAGATTGGGGAGATGGAACACCTATAGATTATTTAAATAATAATGCAACAGAGGTGTGTCATAATTATGTAGCCACCAATTCTACAGGTTATACTGTAACTTTAAGTCAAACTAATCCTTGGGGTACTACACACATTAAAAAAATTATAAATTTACCTTATTATGAAAATCCTATCATTCCTAATGTTTTTGGTACAATTAGTTTTGCACCCCCAAACATAGGAGACCCTATTGGTTGTGAATACATTGACCAAAATTATATTTTTAGTGGAGATAGTAATCCCGATGTTTATGACCACTTTTCTATGAGATATGTTAACACACCATATCCAGTGACCGGGTATACAGACACTACTAAAATACACACTTTTGCACAATACGGACCAAATTATTTACCACCTACAGGAGTACAAATAAACTTACCGGATGAAGCGGTAGGTACTATTACAGATATTACACCGTCTTACACTTCTTATACAATTAATTATGTAAATTATATTGATTATTCTGGAGGTACAACTTATTTTGAAGCTATGAGTTTTGGTTTAAATCAAGAAAACTTAGATTATGTATGTTGTACAGATGAAGAAATAGAAGAGATGCCTTGTCCTTGTGACCCTTCTCCTACCGGGGTATGGACCGGTAATTGGTCCACACCATTACCAGCTACAGGTTACGTTTTTGGTGATGTTGTAATGGCACAAGATAATAGGTGTTACTGGAAAAATGATGTGGGTTATGGGTCTATAGACCCCGCCGCCTTTAATGGGGTAGAAGAGTGGTACCCATGTGCGGGAACACCCGGTTCTGGTCCAGGTCCAGGAAGCCCTTCAGCACTGATAACAAGTACCACATCCAACAACGGTAATTATAGTCCTTATAGTTCATCAGTTGGGTACTCTACACAGGACATTGTAAGTTATGATAATAATTTATATGGGTATGGTGGAAGAGTTGAGTACGGTAATTTAAGTGAAACAGTTCAATCATCACCCTATATAGATTTAAGATATATGGATGGAAATGCACAAGTTCCATATATAAATGATAAAGGAGAACCCTACGGTTTATGCCTATCAACCCCACCTAATTTTGACCCTCAAGATTGGGAGAATAAAAGTGGGGACCATTATAATAGATATGTAACAATATGGAACGCATTATAAATGAATATATAAAATATAAAACTTATGTCACACACTACTTGTGCTGGTAGCCCATGTTCTGGGTGTGCAGGGAGAAACTGCATGAATAATACTATATTTGATGACATGGCTTCCACGTGTGGAAGTGGTCAAGCATATTGTTGTGACATGATGGGTAGGGTCAAACAAGTAGGTGCCTGGGAAGATAGTACATGGTACCCAACACACAGTGTAGTTTTTTCTATCAAAGGGGGATGTAAAGGATGTCCATTGGATGCTCAATATGGTCACACCTCTAAGGGGTATGACTTTTGGAATCCCGGTGACAATCAACCTTGTTATACGTGGCCAGTAGGTGATTGGCAAAACGAATGGCATTATTGTTCATTTAGAGTAGGGGTGGGGTGTGTAAATGCCAATTCTTATTTAGGTGGGTCACCTAATGGAACTTGCTTAGAAAATTGTATACAAACTCGTAACCCTTATTTAACAGACCCTTCTAATTTTCCGCCATCTGTACATGGTGACCTAGACCCTACAATTCAAGGAAATTCCAATAACTGGTATGGTTCAGACCAAGAACATTCCAACTTTGATGACACCGCAAATTTTGATTGTGAACCACCTCAATCCGACGCAGATGGTAGTCAAACTGCAAATTCTGGACCAAAAATGATTCATGTCAATATATCAGTTATAGATAACTGGACCAACTCAACTAACGCGACCATAGACCCATGGAGAAGAAAAGGTCCAGAGACGGCAGCTAGAGGGTCCAATGGTTGGGATGCTTGTTGTACATACGTAAGTTTTGGTTGTCCAGACCCCGCATTTGGTAGTTACAATCCTGGTGCTCATTTGGATTGTGCAGGAAATTATATTAGTTCAGAAAATTACCTTAATCAACCTAACAATACAGTAGCGGGTGGAAATATAGTGGCGAGTGATGCACAATACAATCCCGCTGCAGGTGTAAACAACCCCAACCCTAACTATGGTATTTGGGCAGTTCAACCAGGAACTCAATTCGATAATAATGCTGCCAACTCCAATTGGAAACCTGACATAGATTGTACAAGATGTTATGACGATACGGTATCCCCTCCTGTACCATGTTCAGGACCTGGTGACCCTAACTGTGCAAATAGTCCAACCAATCCAGGGTGTACCGCACAAATATGGGATGCTTGTGGAATGGGTGGTACTTTTACTGATAGTTGGGGACTACAAGGAGCAATGTGTGCTACTTCTTCAATATTCAACGGAAACGGAGAGGGGACAGGAACGTTTGGGTCTCCAGGAAGTCTTGGAAATGCACCTTGTGTATGTAATAATTCTGGATGTATGGATAGTAGTCAGATAAACTTTACATTTGCTAACAACTATAGTCCTATTAACACCCAAGATTGTGCAGGTGTACCACAAGTTCCACCTAATGTTGGGGATTCAAGTTGTTGTGAATGGGTAGTATATGGTTGTACAGACCCTACCGCTGTAGTTAATGGTAATAACAATTATTTTTGTTGTGACCCATCTAACTATATCTATTGTAGTAATAATCCTGCTGATTTATGGAACAACGGTGCGGGATATGGGACAAATGCAGGTAACTGTACGACAGCAGTTGCAGTAGCTAATGTTACTTTAGTAGATGATGGAAGTTGTGACCTTAACATTACTTTAGGTTGTATGGATGATGGTGGTGTCGCTGCAGGTGGAAGTTGGCCTTCCCCATTATTTCCAGGATATCCAGCAACTAACTATGACCCTACACTTTTAGTTACCGTGCATGACCAAACTTTATGTGTCTATACATTTGGTTGTATTGACCCATTAGCGGACAACTATTTAATTGATGAAAACGGACTACCGTTTGTACTTACTGACCCTATAATACCTAGTGCTACAGTTTGTGACTATAGTATAGTAGGGGTAGGACCAGGTTGTACAGACCCAATGGCTTTAAATTATAATCCGTTAGCGGACCCAGATGATGGAAGTTGTATATACCCTACGGAAGGGTGTACCGACCCTAACGCTATTAATTTTAATCCACTTGCAGTTGTAGACGATGGTTCTTGTGAATATATCACAGACTATCCGGAGGTAGGTACTAATTTTTTAGATGGTACCCCTATGGAGTTATGTATGGAACCATTGACAAAAGAAGAAGCATTAATCAACGTCTGCCAACCAACAGAAATACAATCGGATGTATTTATTGAAAGAGGTAAACAATCTGTACTTTCACCAAATCAAAGATTAGGAGAGGTGAAAACAATAGGTGGGTTACAAAATTACGGTTACGGTTATTATAACATAAAAAATGAAGGATAATAAATAAAACATGGCTTTAGGAACATATGGAATTAAAAGACCCGCTGATGTCTCACCAGAAGATGTAGAGGTAGTAATGGTCTATACCCCGTCTCGGGACTCTGTAGAGGGGGCAACAGTTAAAAAATTAAATGCAGCAAGTATTCTTACCCCTTATTACCATAACAGTAATACTGATGGTGGAGATGGAATAGAATTATTAGGGGGACTTTATAATTTAAAATTACCCGCTACAGAATTTAGTGAAAAAGGAATATACACTTTATATGTGAGACCAATAGAAGTAAGGACCACCATAACTGATTGTGGGGTTTTGTCATCTCTTCCCAACGTTAAAGGATTAGTATTTGACATTAATAATGTTCCAGCAGCTAATAGAAATAAATTTGTTAATAATGGATTAGTTGGGTTTAGAATTGAGTATTTAAATTCAGATGGAACTAAAATTCCTAATTTTTATAGAGTAGTGACATCTTCTTTTTTCTGTGAACCAATTACACAAAACTTAACCAACTCAAATCAAAAAGCGGTAAGATATAGATATATAAATGGAGGGAGTAATTTATTATTTGTTACACTAACCCCTACATCAGCACCCACTAATAAACCAACAGCTTTACCATATATTGGGCAACCAGCACAAAGTGTCATTATAAGTAATACCTATTTTAATCCTATTAGTATTGAAATTGAAATGGTAGATTATGACATTGACAGTTTAGGTATTGCATTATATGGAAATCAAACTAAATCATTGGCAGATGGAATTTACACCATTTATGATAGTAATGATAACATATATAAACAATACAATTTATATGAAACAAGAGACCAGTTTGGAGAACCACTTTATGAGGTTAGACAAGATAGAGGTAATAATATAGATTTCACCAAAACTTTTAATAATATTGCTCAATAAACTATGGCAAATGGGAATAATAATATAGGTAGTGGAGCGGATACCTTCGGAGATAACTTAGTCGGAAGACAGTTTACCGATGGTACTTCTCAGTTTACGTTAGGTAATTTTGGTATTATCTCAGGAGCGAGAGCAAAGGATAGTCGAGACTTTTCTTTGGGTAATTTCTCTGAACCCATCACCCTATCAACCCTCAATTTTAAATCTACAGAAGAAGCAAGAAAACTAACCTCAAACACCTTTGAGGTTTTCATCAATTATGATAGAAGTAAAGTAAGTAATTTTGTTTTATATGGTTCTTTAAGAGATAGATTAAGAGTTGCGGTACAAAATGTAATTCAAAATTTCCCTGCAGCTTTAGTATTTAAAAAATTAAGACCAAATTTCCTAACAGGGGAAACAGCTACAAACATTACATTTGATGCTATAGAAAATGAAACCATTCTTAATCTAGAATTATCAAATGTAAGAAATCCATTTAGTATAGATTTTACTAAAGTAGGTAAAGTATATACAGATAAAGAAATAAACCCTATTAGAAACTTAACTAGAGAGTATAAAAAATATTCTTTATTTATTAGAAATGAGGAGTACCCATTAACTTTCTTAACACCTACTACAGGAAATACAAACGCAGGAACTTTAGCGATAGAGGTATACGGTAACCCATTTACGGGACAAACTGCTACTACTGAAAACTTTTACATTAAACCTAACACCCAACAAACAGAAGAACTGTTTGATAAAATGGAACACGTAGAAAAGTTTTTGATTGAAAGAGACGTGACCCCTGTATATACTGCAAAGTTTGATATACCCACCGAAACCCAAAACGGTCAGTTTGTACAAAATGTAACCTCTTTAACTTGGCCTTCTACTGATGAGTGGAATTTAGTTATTACAGGTGCATCATTTAGTGTGTATTTGGATAAATTATTAACAATTGCTGATAATTTTGACTCTTATAAAACTAATTTAATTTCTAGATTTTTAACTACAGCATCTTTTAAAGAATTTGATACTGAAGGGGAAAATGTAGATAAAATATTAAAAATATATGGTAGAAGTTTTGATACTATAAAAACTTATATAGAAGGGTTAGCTTATATGACTAATGTTAGTTATGATGCTAAAAATAATATACCTGACCAGTTACTTACAAATTTTGCTCATACTTTAGGATGGAAAACACCATCAGCTATTGAATCGGAAGGTTTATTCGATGCTATATTAAAAAGGGGTGGTAAAAAAGAATATAGTGGGGAAGGTCAAAACAAAACTCCCGTAGAATTAAATACTGAATTATATAGAAGGTTATTAGTTAATACCTCATATCTTTTTAAATCTAAAGGAACAAGAAAAGCTATAGAGTTTCTTTTAAGATTTGTAGGTGCCCCTGATGCTTTAATTGAATTTAATGAACATGTATATGTAGCAGGGCAAAAAATTAATATGAACAAATTTAACTCTCGAATGGAAACAATATCGGGAGGTTCGTATTACGAAGAAATAGTAACTAAAAACCAATTCTTTTCTGCAGCTACGCCTACATTCCCACCAGTTATAGTGACGGGATATACATTTGGGACAGAATTAGTTAGTGTAGATACTACAGCTACTAGGGCACAATTCCCGGTAAGCTCACAAGGATACCCTCTTGCACCTACATTTAATGAAAATGGATTCTTCCAAGCTGGTGCAGGATGGTTTGAAGAAACAGTGGAACATAGAGGAAAAGAAATGGTTGACTTTGAAACTTCAGTTTTTACTGGAAAGTCACCTAGTGTTAAAACAAAACTTAATAAGTTTACATATGGGGAACCATATTTAAATCTTTATAGACAATTTCCTGACACCAAATTAGGTTTTGATATAATTAGAACAAGAGATAATAAAAAGTCTTGGTTATATGAAGAAGAAGAGTTTAACAAACGACTTTACACATTCCAAGACAGAGGAACTAGATATTTTACTAATGATGAAAGATTAGTAATTAATGTAAAAAATGTTGATTTATTTTTAAATGTAGGACAAGGACTAACATGGGATGTTTGGAACATGTCCCAAAAATACGGGTGTCCATTTAGTAAAGATGCTTTAGGTGCTCCATATCCGGGCATTGGTGGGCCTGACTGGACACAAATTCAAATAGACGCGGCAAAAATGCCTTTTGTAGAATTTGCCGACCAATTCTGGAAGATATTAATTAATGTAAAAAATAGACAAACAATAGACGATGGACATGCTGGAGGATACCCAACCTTACTAAAAGTTTATTTAGATTATCTTGATAGTGACAAAGCATGTGGTGTACCAAGTAATAAGTACACCTACCAAAAAATGATTGATTATGTTCAAGGGATGGGTGACTACTGGATGAGATTAGTAGAACAATTTATACCAGCTACTACTATATGGCAAGGAGGTACAAGATTTGAAAATTCTGCATTTCATCGATACAAATACGCTTATAAACATGAACCATTATGTGATGACTTAGAATGTTTTGGTTCCTTTATTGAGTGTACGGGACCTAATTTTAACCAACAACTTATTGATGGATTTTTAGGTTGTAATGGTTCTATATTTAGTGGTGCAACTTGGTCTAATAAACTTACCTTAGGTGGTACTGTTTATAATGGTAGTGCTAATGGAGGAATCTACTACTCAAGTACTACTTTAACCGATATTCCTAGTACTGATGCTTGGTTAGAGGACATTATTTCTATTTTAAGTGGAATTACACAAGATGTAAGTGACCCTAATAATACCTTAACATGGTATGTTCACGATGATACACCTACAGACCCAAATTTACCAGCTATTGACAACCCAAAAACAATTATTGTTCAAGGACCTTGTGAAAATGGAATAGATATGTGGAATTATAATGACGGACCAGACCCACACACCTTCCTATTAGAAACATGTCTAGATATGGATGTGAGAAGGGCTTCCTTAGTAGATATAGATATAGATATTTTTGTTTATTACGACGGTACCTCAATGGGTG
>TARA_R100000664_G_scaffold3292_2_pt1 | contig 16948 bp, 8 predicted proteins | sample TARA_R100000664 | Tara Oceans TARA_R100000664 (sample SAMEA2622705) | marine metagenome | biome: marine biome (ENVO:00000447); feature: deep chlorophyll maximum layer (ENVO:xxxxxxxx); material: "saline water (ENVO:00002010), including plankton (ENVO:xxxxxxxx)" | depth 115 m | reverse complement strand
GCGTATCTTACACCAAGAAAACTTATTGCTAATGGCACACCAAACATCAGGTATGACGGCATTTGTTACATCGCTGTCTCCTGAACCTGAAGCTCATCATAATAAACCTGATGAGCATGAGGAAAAGAAAGAAAAATTCGATGAGGATATCTCTATTGAAGAAGTTCTTTCAACAATGTAACGAGTTATGGATAGTAGTCTTCGGGTTACTATCCTTTTTTATTATGGTAGAGTCAATGCACTTGAACTACCATAGGTCAGAGACACCTCAGTGTCGGATCTCTGACTAATTGGCTTCTGGCCCTGTACGCAGGATACCCTTTAGCCGTCTAGACGGTGGGATAGACCACAACAATGATCAAACAATTTGCATGCAAGAAAGTCAATATAAACTATAACCATATTAATGGCACATCAAAATAGTTCGCTACTCACCTCGCTTACCGCGCCAGGTGCAGATAATGCGACAAGGTCTGGTTCTACCTTTACAACAACAGAACGCAGAGCACTTTTCCTTAAGCTATTTAGTGGAGAGATGTTCAAAGGATTCCAACGCAATACAATTGCAAGGGATCTAGTTACTAAGAGAACTTTGAAGAACGGTAAGAGTCTTCAGTTCATCTACACTGGACGTACCAATAGTGAGTATCATACTCCAGGTCAGTCCATATTAGGTAACTCTGACAATGCACCTCCAGTAGCTGAGAAGACCATCACAGTTGATGACCTACTTATCAGTTCAGCTTTCGTGTATGAGCTAGATGAGACTCTTGCTCACTACGATTTAAGAGGAGAGATATCCAGAAAGATTGGTTATGCTCTAGCAGAAAATTATGACAGAAGAATCTTCCGTGCAATTACAAAAGCTGCACGTAAAGCTTCACCTGTATCAAAGACTGGTTATGTAGAACCAGGTGGAACTCAGATTCAGGTAGGTTCAGCAACCAACTCTGGTGCTGAAGCTTATGATCCTGATAAGCTAGTCACTGCATTCTATGATGCTGCAGCTGCACTAGATGAGAAAGGAGTTTCAACTGAGGGACGGGTAGCCGTACTAAACCCACGTCAGTACTATGCACTGATTAAAGGATTAGACGGATCAGGCATTGGTGCTTACCTTGTCAACCGTGACGAGCAAGGAGATGCCCTACAATCAGGTAAGGGTGTATTCGAGATCGCTGGTATCAAGATCTTCAAGTCAATGAACATTCCGTTCTTTGGTAAGTTTGGTACTAAGTATGGTACTGCATCTGCAACAGCCCCTGGCACAACTGATCCTGGTAACACAGGCTCATTCGTTGGCGAAGCTATGGGTGATCAGCACGCAGGTACTTCTGGACAGCGTACTGTAAACGACTACGGACAGGAAGCTAAGTTTAACAATACTTGTGGACTTATATTCCAGAAAGAAGCCGCTGGTGTAGTTGAAGCTATCGGACCACAAGTTCAAGTAACAAGTGGAGATGTTAGTGTGATTTACCAGGGTGACGTGATTCTCGGTCGTCTCGCAATGGGAGCAGACTATCTAAACCCAGCCGCTGCTGTTGAGTTGTTCTGTGGAACAGCTACAAAGCCTGCTGCATTCGGTTAATATATACACATGGGGAGTCTTCGGACTCCTCTTTTTTTTTTATTCAAATAACTTATGGCTTCCACGACAATTGATACCGAGACCGAACTCTCCGCTGTAAATGCAATCTTGGGAGCTATCGGTCAAGCACCAATAACAAGTATAGATACTGCTAATAATCCTGAAGTAGGTTTCTTATATAATATATTAAGGGATTGTAATGTAGATGTACAGAATGAAGGCTGGCATTTTAATACAGAAAGACATGTTAAATATACACCAGATTCAAGTAATAATAAAATAGCTATCGGTAATGATATACTTAAGATGGATGTTACTGATGGTTGGACTAAACGTAACTATGATGTAGTTAGAAGAGGAGGGTATTTATATGATAAGTTAGATCATACAGATGATTGGTCTGAGTTATCAGATGGTATAGATTTAGATATAGTAAGACTACTAACCTTTGAAGATCTACCATCTCCATTCAAAAGATATATAATAGCTAAAGCTTCAGTTAGAGCAGCAACACAACTAGTAGGTAATCCACAATTAGTACAGATACTACAGTCACAGGAAGCTTTAGCTAGAGCTACTGTAATGGAATACGAGTGTAACCAGGGTAATCATACTATGTTTGGTTTACCTGATGATAGTACTTATAATTCATATCAACCTTGGAGGTCACTAGGAAGATAATGGCATCAGTTTCTCAAACAATAGATAACTATAATTTAGGTATTTCTAAACAACCAGATCATAGATTAATCCCTGGTCAGTTAAGAGATATACGAAATTGTACTCCTGATCTAACTGAAGGTTTACCAAAGAGAAGTGGTAGTAAAAGAATAGGTAGAGATCCACTAGCTAATGTACAGACTAATGGTACATTCTTTAGTTACTACAGAGATGAAAATGAAGGGTCTTATCTAGGACAGGTAGACTCCGTTGATGGTAAAGTTAGAATGTGGTGTACTCAAGATATTAAAAACTCTTCTGGTACAAAAATACATGATGCTGGAGATGAAATCTTTGTACACTATGATACTGTAAGTGGAGCGTATACTCAAAGTAACTACAGCTCAAGTAATGCATTACACACAAATATTACCTCTTACTTAACTCCTAGTAGTGCTACAGCTATAGAAGATATCCAAGCCTTAACTATTAATGATACTACTTTTATAGCTAACAGAACTAAAGTTGTAAGCACTGGCTCTACAGGTAATGGTAGTTATACTAGGAATAAATCTCATACAGTAGCTACTAGTGCGATTAATACTTCTACTGATGTTATAACAGTAACTAATCATGGATTTAGTACTGGAGATCGAGTATTTTATATTGAGGCTGGAAGTGGATTAGCTACTCCGTTAGCTAATGGAACAGCATATTATGTAATTAAAATAGATGCTAATACACTTAAATTAGCAACTAGTGCAACTAATGCTACAGCTGGAACTGCAATTAATATTACTGCTACTGGTAATAATTCTCAATACTTAGAGTATGGTTTTGGTATAATTACAGTAACAAAAGCTAATCATGGTCTAACTGCTACTGAAGCTGTAGATATAACTTTTACAGCTGACAATGCTGGAGCTAAACCTGCAGATGGTGCTTATAATATAACAAGTATTGTAGATGCTAATACATTTACATTAACAGATACAACTATAACTGGTATGGGTCTTATTGATGATCCAACTGATCCAGCTTGTAGTTACAGTGCAGTTACTAGACTTGCTCCTCATAAATACTATGCTTTTATTGATTTACTAAGAACAGAAAATGGTAGACAATATAGTTTAAATATTAATAATGATGATACATCAACTGCTGATGTCACAATAAAAGTAGCAACTAGAGTTAAAATAGCATCAACTACTCAGAGTACTGCTGGCGGTACAGGGCATTGTCCTGGTATAGGTACACAAGTATTTTCAGTAACAGCTGCAGATAGCTATTCAGGTACTAATATAGTTTCTGTAAAGAATGCTAGTGGTACAGATATAACTAGTGGTAGAGAGAATTTAATATTCCGTATCACAGCTTTAGGTCAGCAAGGTAGTAACCCTAGTGGTAACTTTGATGATGCTAACATTAGTGCTAATGAATATATTTGTGCTTATAATAATAATGTAGATTTATTACATGGAGGTGAAGGTTGGGAAGTAGGTGATAAAGTAGTTGTTACTTTAGATCAAGCTGTTACTAATTATAATTTTGAAATACAAATTGAAAAAGTTGAAACCGCTGTAGTTAAAGCAAATATAAAAGATGTAAGACCTGAACCAACTCCCTTTGACGCAGAAACAGCTGTTACTGTAGATACTATATTAGGAGGTATAACTACAGAATTAGATACTGTAAGTAGTAGTCATGATTTAAATTATGATATCATTGGTAATGGTATATATTTGTGGTCATCGAATCCTTTTAATATACAAGTACCTGATAAAGATTTAATCCGAGTAATGCAGTCGGATGTAAATAATGTAGCAGAACTACCTAATCAATGTAAACATGACTATATAGTTAAAGTAACTAATTCTAGAGATGCTGATGAAGATGATTACTACTTAAAATTTATAGGAGAAAATAATAGGAATGGCCCTGGGTCTTGGCAAGAGTGTCCGAAACCAGGAATAATTAGTTCTTTAAATGCTGATACTATGCCTCATGTATTACAGAGGCAACCTATAGATAGTAATAACAAGGTAATATTTCTTCTTAAAGCTTATGACTGGGGTAAAAGAGATGTAGGTGATGATACTACAAATCCTATGCCTACCTTTGCTGATGGGTCTTCTAAGATAAATAAAGTATTATTCTTCCGTAATAGATTAGCTTTTTTATCTGGAGAGAATGTTATACTAAGTAGACCTGGAGATTTAGTAACTCCTAGTTTCTTTGCTAAGACAGCTCTAGCAGTTAGTGCTATTGATCCTATAGATATATCTAGTAGCTCTACTTATCCTTCTGATTTATTTGATGGAATAGAAATACCAGCTGGATTAGTTATATTCAGTACAAATCAACAGTTCTTATTAGCAACTGATGCAGAAGTATTGAATCCAGATACAGCTAAGTTTCAGAGTATATCTCATTATAGTTATGATAAAAATATATCTCCTATATCATTAGGTACTACAATAGGTTATATAGATAACACTGGTGGGTCTTGTAGATTCATGGAAATGCAACAGGTACAGAGAGAACAAGAACCTGTAGTTGTTGAGAGTAGTAAAGTAGTACAAAACATGATGCCTAATACTATTAATCATGTTATCAATTCTCCTGAAAATGGTCTGGTATTTTTCCATAATCAAGGTGCTGTCGGTTATCAAGGTACAACATTTTATGGATTTAAATACCAAGATTATGGTGAAAGAAAGCAAGCTGCTTGGTTTAAATGGGAGTTTGATTTAGGAAATGATACCACCAATGGTAGTATAAGATATAGTTTTATTATTGATGATGCTTTTTATTTATTAAGTAGTGACGGTTTTTTAGTAAGATGTAACTTAGTTAAAGGTACAGATGCTAATGATCCTCACAGTATTGTATTTGATCTTAATGTCATATCTCCTTTAAAAGATAGCTATCTTTATCTAGATAACTGGGTTACTATGACTGGTGGTGTATATGATTCTACTACAGGAAAAACTACATTTACTCATGGTACAGGTACTGCTGATTTCGCTTGGCATAATAGTATATCAGGTTATAGTCCAACTGAGCAATCAGAAGAATTATTTTTACAATATACTACAGCTGCTGACCCAACATCAAACAGTGCTACATGGACAGATGCTGGTAAAATAATACCTATAAATAGTGCTAAGCCTGCAGGATTAAATAATTATAGTGTTAACCTTAATACTAATATTCAAGCGTTAGGTAATATAGCATTTAGATTATATCAACCATATAATACTTCTGCTGAGACTAGTGGTCATATGGATACTTATGGTATTATTACTTTAAAATATAAGAAAGCAGATGGTAGTACACATAGTACTTTAACTATGTCAGATACTAATAATCACTTAGCAAAGAGTAATGCTGTTGGAGTTAAGGCTACAGCTTCAGGATCTGGTTCAACTGGAGGATTTAATACAGGAACAAATTATCTTTGGTTTTCTTCTGAAGTAGATAGTAATTCACAGAATGAAAGATGGGTTATTATGCCAAAGATTGATGTCGTTAATAATGGTATTACAGAAGTAGAGATAGGAGCTTTTGTAGGTAATAATAGTAACGGTGGAGAACATCCTGATGTATCAGGTACTAGTGGACTAGCTACTGATGGCTTTAATAATGATGGTTTATTTGCTATAGCATTTTTAGATGATAACAATTATACATTATCACAACCAGTTGAAGACCTTGTTAAAGGAACATCATTCAAAGTATCTGGAGATTGGTCCAGTGCTACAATTTATGTAGGATTCCACTATGGAATTTATTTAGATTTCCCTATTTTTTACTATACACAACAACAAGGTGAAAGTGTAAAAAGAGATTATCAAGATTATCTAGTATTACATAGACTTAAAATAAATACATCAGAAGCTAGTAGTTGTACATCTACAATATCTCTTACAAATTCAGGGTATACAGCTACTGATCATCCTTCTATAAAATCTAATCAATATCTATCAGGTCGTTTAGATGGAGTAAATCACGCTAGTTTAACTGTACCCATATATCAAAAAAACAATAATTTTAAATTTAGTCTAAGTCAAAATAGAATAAAAAATCAGGTAGGACCATTTAATTTACAAAGTATATCATGGGAAGGAGATTACTCACCAAAAAATTATAGACGTGTCTAAATACATTCACCCAATAACATTGGAGGCTGCAATCAATGTAGCCTCTAATCTACGTCCAGAAGACCGTAGAGAAGCTGAAGAAGGTCATGGGTGGGATACAATAGAATATGCTAAATTCATCGCTCAGGAAGGCTCTGCTGTGTATTTCACGGTACCTAACGGCAAGACTGCTGGTATGGCAGGAGTAAGTGATGAAGGACAGATATGGATGATATGTACCCCAGCCATAGCCGAATACCCACATACGTTTGCAAGAGAATCCAAAAGGTTTGTAGAGAGTAGAACAGAACCTTTACTATGGAACATTGTAGATAGACGGAATATAGTTCACCTAAAACTACTCAAATTTCTAGGTTTTAAATTCTTAAGAGAGTTTACATATGGACCTAACAATTTATTATTTATAGAATTTTGCCGTGTGTTTACTAGGACCAGATAAAAATGCAGCGATAAGGGCACAAGCTCAGGCTAGACAAAGCCAAAGAGAGTTTGATTACCAATCGAAAGCATTAAAATTTCATAACAAAGAAACCTCCTATGTAAGAGGTAAAAATGTAGCTACTATTGGTTTGAGTAGAGCAAGGAGTGATGCATATTATGCAGCTCTGCATACTCAAGGTAAAGGTAGACAAGCAAAAGAAGCATTAGTTAGGCAGTACGCTGCTAAACAAAAAGGGTTTGAAGGTGGTAGATCTAGACAGATAAGAGGTGGTCGTGATAACGAATTCTTAACTTTATTAGCAAAGCAATCAAATATAGAGAATACTATTCATCAAACATTTGGTAGGAATATGGCTATAGCTGAGAAGGGTATGCAACGACAGTATATGAATACTGTAGCTAAGAATAGAGAATCATTAGGAATAGCTCCATCTGAGTTTGGACCACCAACAATGATGCCTCCTAAAGATAGAGGTAATCCACTTATGAATCTATTTAACTTTGGTATAAGTATGATTAATCCGTTAGGTGCATTAGGTGTTAATACCGAAATATTTTAAATCATGACATCATCATTTAACACAGTACTGGGGTCGCAGCGTGACGCTCCCCCAGATATCTCTAAGTGGAACTATGCATCCACAGAAGTTGACTTAGTTAAGTCAGTTAATGCAGAGATTGATGAGACAACTAAAAAAATGAATGATCATTTTAATTTAATCATCGATCAAGAGAATCAGTACAATCAAAATAAGCAAGCTAGGCATAAAGAACTTCTTGAATTAATACCTAATGCTGTACAAGCTTATGTAGACATAAGGGATAGACGGGAAGCTAATGCATTATTTAATGACTTCAGTCCTTTAAGTGGAAACAAAGTTGATGATCAAGTTAAAAGTAAACTTAAAGAAAAACACGAAAAAGAAGATAAGTCACTTACTGAAGCACTAACTGAAGAAAATAAAATCAGTGGAGAAATACAGGCTCATCAAGATAACTTCTTAAAAGAAGGTCAAACTGATGCTGGTCTACTAGCTCAAGATGCTGTAGTAAAAGCTTCAAGAAGTAGAAACGATATAAAAGCTTTACATGATGCTGCTCAAAGTGGTTGGCCTAAATTCAAAGTTATAGCAGAAGAAAAGTATCTTCATGAAATGCCTGATGGTAGATGGATAACTTTAAAAGAAGCTGCAAGTGAACCAGATGAGTATTACGAAATAGCTTATAGAGGAACTGTTGAATTATTTTTAGCTCAAACAATTGCTGGAAATAAATTTAGTAAAAGATTATTAAATAAATATCTTGTACATCCTATCTTTCAAGATTTCCAGAAAGATAAAAAAGGTTATGTAAAAGCTCAAGTTGATGCTCAAAGAGCATTAATGGAAAGAGATAGAGCAGATGCTTTTCTTCAATTTGCTAAAAGTCCTACCACACCAATTGAATCAGTAGATGGAGAAGCTTTAACTCAACCTGAAATAGAAGAAAAGAATGCAAAAGAATTAGGTAATAAGATAACAGATTATTTAGGTAATTTCCATGCATTCCATGCCTACTCTTGGTCACATGGTAGAGCTGAAATGTTTAGATTTATGGAGCAAGCCTGGGAAACAGGTCAACTTAGTGATCAAGATATAATAAGAATTGGTGATTCTATAATAAAAGGTCACGATGGTAAATCACGTAGACTTAAAGATTATTGGAATAAAGAGTACGGTCCATTAAGAAAGAAGGTTAGGATTAAGCAAGGAGAACAGATAGCACAGCATGAACAAGATATAGATACTCAGCAACATAACTGGTGGCAAGAAGTAAAGGGATCTGAAGAATGGACTAAGGTCATGGATGATTCTAAGAGTACTGTTGAACAGAAGTTAGAGTATTTAAAAAGACTTGAGCAACAAGCATGGGATAAAGGATGGGATAAACCTGTACCAGAATTAAAACGTAACATTTCACGGTTTGATGAATTAGGTCCAGATGTAGAAGAAGAGCATTTTAACTTTTTATGGGATAGACATGAAGCAGGTTATAAAATTGACCCATCTGAATTACGTGAGTTTGATCCGACAGGTCCGTACTATAGTAAAATTAAAGCTATAGTAGATGGTCCTAGTATGGATACTGCACAAGTAAATAGTGCTAAAAGTTTTATAAAGGGTCAGACAATTGAGTATACTAAAGAAACAGATGGATCAACAGAAAAAACAGCTAAATTTAGAGCTATAGAAGATCAAGCTACTAAAGCTTTTGCTGAGCATTTTAGAGCACAGAAATCTCTAGGTAAAACTGATGAACAAGCTATGAGTTTTGCTAGAACTGAAATAAAAAAAGAAATCGAGGCAGGATTATATAATCAGTACCCTGCTTACAATCCTAATCATACAGCTGCTCAGGATATATTAAATGTAAAAGATAAAATTAAAGCTGATACTACACACTTAAGTTCTAAAGAACCTTGGGTAGGAGAAGAAGTACATTTACAAGCTGCTTTAAAATACTATCAACTAGGTGAAGGTGTTATAAGAACAGGACCAGATCCTACTGAATATTATAAAAACTTCTCTACATTAGGTAATAAAACATGGTCGGTTTCAGATGTAATGAAACACAGATTAGTATCTACAGGCTTAATAAAAGATGATGGAACAGTTGATCCAGTAAAAGCTTTAGCATTAAAGGAACAGATTTTATTAAAACATAAGTCTACACCAGGTCGTACTTACAGATCTATCTTTGAAGAACCAGAAGGTAAGGATGCTCTATTACAGTATACTGATTTTAAAACTTTAGCTCAACTATCTAGTGCAACTAGAGCTAATGCTCAGATTAGTAATAGCTATACAACTCCAGGTTTAGACTGGCTACAACTAGTTAATATAGAACCAGAATTAATAGATGCTTATTCTGATATAGTAGGAGAGACTCCATTCTTTATGCACTTAGATAACTTACTTCCAGGTGTAGCAGAGGAACAAGTTAAGAGGACACTAATTGAACCTAAAGAGCCTTTTGATATGGCTACATTAGGACAGCCTGTTACTGCAGGTGAATCTTGGCAAAAGACAGGTATAGCTCAAACTATTGTAGGTACCAGAGAATTAGTTATGAATGCTTTAACTGATGAAGCTGGTAATTTAAATGCTACTGGTCGAGTAATAGCTCGTGTGATAACAGGAGAAGGTGCAAGAGATATAGAAGCTTGGATTGAAACCGCCCCTATAGGTAAGATAATAAGTACTCTAGATGGTATCTTAGATGGACCAACAATGGAAGAAATATCCAAATCAAATGAATAATTTACTAAGGTAAAATGATAGATCCGACACAAATAGATACTAATGCTTTAGGACAACAGATAGATTCTGCTAGAGAGTATCTAGAAGATATAACTGAATCTCGTGAAGAGCAGGAAGTTAAACAAGTTGAAGAAGAAGCAATAGAAGAGAAAGCCGAACAAGTACAAGCAGATCCAAGGAATGCTGACAAGTGGGGCTTAAAAGCAGTTGCTGAAGAATTCAAATCCATAGGAGTAGGTGGCTTACAAGATACTGCATCATCTATAATGACGTTCCCTGAACGTACAGCTGATGCTTTAACTGGTGAAATATCTAGAGAAAGAAAAGAGAAAGGATTCTATAGACCAGAGTGGGATCCTTTGGTAGATCACGATAACCCTATCATTACTAAAACATGGTGGGGTAAATTATTAAGAGGTACTGTACACTTTGGTAGTATGGCTGCTGCTATTATACCAACTGCTAAAGTAACAGCAGCTAGACTTGGTATAACTGGTACAGGTATACTAGCTAACAGTTTAGTTAGAGCTGCTGGAGTTGGTGCAGCTTCTGATTTAATATCTAAAGAATCAGATGCTGAGAATGCACTAGGTATGCTTAGAGATAGATATGGATGGATTGATACCCCTCTATCTACTAAGGATACAGATCACCCTATAATGATGAAACTAAAAAACATCGTTGAAGGCATGGGTATTGGTCTAGTATTTGATAGTGCATTAATGACTCTAGGTAAAGGCTCAGATGCTGTTAAAGCTTCGATAGCTAATAGACAGAAGAGTATAGAATTACAGACATTAAGAAAAGGAATTCAAGAGTTAAGAAGAAATGAATATGGATTCCGTGGTAGTAAAAATAAACCAGTAGCTGATCCACACCAAGCTGCTCATATATCAGAAGATGATCCTTTTGTAGTCTGGGAACAGCAGAAAAGAATTAGACATGAATGGGGTGCTGAAGATGGATCAACAGGGTCTGTAACAACTCCTATACAAAGAGAACGTGTAGCCAGAGAAGCTGATATTAGTGAAGAAGTAGTAGAAGATGTACTATCAAAACTATATAGTAAAGAGAAGTTTAGAAAAACTATTGAAGCTGTAGGTAATAGTAGAAAGAGACTCGTAGAAGTATTTGGAGATTCTGTAGCTGCTCATCAACGTATGACACAAGGTAGAAATGCAGCTGATATGACATCTGAAGAATACTTAAAAGAGTTATTTGAATCCTATGATATCTATGATAAAGGTACAGCTAATGAAATTCAAACTATTACTAGTAAGAATGTAGTTGCTGCTGACTTAGTTGTAGGTACCTTAATCAGACAGTTGAGAGATTTAGGTATAGCTGGTAGAGAGATAGCTGACTTTGCTGATCTAGGTGACATTGATGGTCCTGCAGATCAGATAGTTGATACTATGTTAACTGCTTTAACAGAAGTAAAGAAAGCTAGAATTGTTAAATCTCAGAACTTTAGAGAGTTAGGAGCTGGTAAACGTAGATATCTAGAAGAGACCTTATCTAAGGATATGGCAGATACTAGAGAATCTATTATGTCTATCCTAAAAATAGCTAAAGATGAGCCAGATGAGGATATGTTGAATGCCTTATTTGAAGCATTCTCCTCTATGAAGACAGTTAATAGTGTAGATGACTTTGATCATTGGGCTAGAAAGATGATTAAAGGTGGTGACATTGAGGGTAAGAAACAGACTGGTGCGTTTATAAGAGAGCTTGAAGGTGTTATGATCCATAGTATTCTAAGTGGTCCTAAGACTCCTGCTAGAGCTATTATGGGTACAGCTACGGCTACATTCTTAAGACCTCTATCTACGACATTTGGTGCTATGCTTAGCACTCCTTTCACTGGAGACACTGCTACAGTTAGAGCAGGGTTAGCTTCAATCAATGCTATGATAGAAGCAATACCTGAATCATGGACTTTATTTAGAAATAAACTTGATTCTTACTGGAGTGGTGATATATCTACTGTTAAAACAAGATTCGCTGAGTACACTAGAGGTGATGATAACTGGGAATTACTAAGAAGATGGGTTGAAAGCCCTGATTCTGGAGCTACAACTGGTGATAGAGTATGGTTTAACTTAGCTAATATGGCTAGAAGTTTGAATAATAAGAGCTTCCTAACATATTCAACAAAGATAATGGCAGCTACTGATGATGCTTTTGCTTATATCTTAGGTAGAACTAAGATGAGAGAGAAAGCTATGAGATCTGCATTAGATGCTAAAGCTAAAGGTAAACTTACTGCTTATAATGAAATCACTCCTGAATTAGTAAGGATATATGAAGAAGATTTCTATCGTCAAATCTTTGATGGTAACGGTAATATTATAGATGAAGCTACTAAGTTTGCACGTAAAGAAGTTACGTTAACTAATGAATTAAAAGGGTTTGCCCAAGGGTTAAACTCAGTATTCCAAGCTCATCCATGGGCTAAACCTTTCTTCTTATTTGCTAGAACTGGTGTAAATGGTCTTCAATTAACTGCTAAACATACTCCTGGTTTTAACTTCTTAGTTAAAGAATGGAATGATATAGCATTTGCTAGTTATAAAGACATTGATAATCTAAGACAATATGGTATCACTAGTGCAGTCGAACTAGATAATGCTAAGGCATTACAAGTTGGTAGACTGGCTATGGGTTCGTCTTTAGTTTTCATGGCTAGCCAAGCTTGGATGAGAGGAGATCTAACAGGTAATGGTCCTGTTGATAGACAGAAGAGACAGGTATGGTTAGATGCTGGTTATAAACCTAGAACTATTAGATTCTTTGGTGAAGATGGTATTAGAATTGGATATGATTCTATCGAACCATTTAACCAAATAATGTCTATAATTGCTGATGTAGGTGATGCTAGTCAACTAATGGGAGAAGAATGGACTGAGAAACAGTTACTTAAAGTAAGTTTACTATTAGCCCAAGGTGTTACTAGTAAGTCTTATTTAGCTGGTATGCAACAGTTTGTTGATTTATTCGGTGGTAGACCTGGACAAGCAGAACGTATCATAGCAAATATAGCTAACAATCAGGTACCTTTAGCTGGTCTAAGGAATGAACTTGGTAAATTATTTACTCCTTATACTCGTGAATTAGGATCTGGTATTGATCAGTCTATAAGAAATAGAAACTTATTAACTGAGAAAATAGCTGGTGAACCTTTACCTATTAAATACGATATATTAACTGGTAAACCACTTAAAGAGTGGGATCCATTAACTAGATTCTTTAATGCATTTAGTCCTGTTAACTTTAGTTTAGATCAAAGTCCAGGTAGAAAACTTCTATTTGAAAGTGGTTATGATTTAAGAGTATCAACTTTCTTCTCTCCATTTGGTGATGATTTAACTGATTCTCCTGAAATTAGATCAATGTATCAGAAAGCTATAGGTCAACAAAACTTAGAAAGAAAGTTAGATAAACTAGCTGAAAATAAAAAAGTTTTAGAATCTATAGAAATAATGCATAATGATATAAAAACAGGTAATCGTGGTGAATACGAAGGAAAAGACTACTTCCATAATATGAAAATTGATAATATCATGGATGAAGCACGGAGAAAAGCTTGGGCTAAGATAATGAATGATACTAATGTTCAATCTCTTGTTGAAGAACAGAGACAGAAAAAGATTAATCGTCTTAAAAAGACTAAAGAGACACAACAAATCCAACCCGTTATCTCAATTTATAAATAAAAAATGGCAAGTTTTAAACAATATACAGCGAGTGGTGGTGCCTCTGAAGCTTTTTCAATTCCAACCTTCACTTCTGATGAAATAAAAGTTAGAGTAGAGGGTGTCTTAAAGACAGCTGGTACTCATTATAATATAACAAGTTATACTGCTAATGGTGGTACTGTTACTTGGACTTCAGGTAACGTACCTTCTAGTGGTACTGTTTATATCTATAGAGACACAAAAATATTAAATAGTGGAAATAGTGATGTAGAAGGTAAAGCTACATATAGTAATGGTACTCCTATTTATCATGGTGATTTAAATAATAATCAAAAACAAGCTTTAAGAGCATTAGAGGAGAGTGATAGGCAAATACAATCTTGGCAATTATCTGATGGTGTAGTAGAAACAGATAAAATTAAAGATGGTACTATAGTTAATGCTGATGTTAATAATAGTGCTGCTATAGCTCAATCAAAACTAAATATAGCTGATGCTACTGGTTCTGCGTCTGGTTATATGTCAGCTGCTAACTTTACTAAATTATCTGGTATTGAAACAGGAGCTACAGCAGATCAAACAAATGCTGAAATTAGAGCAGCAGTAGAAGCTGCTACTGATAGTAATGTATTTACTGATGCTGATCATACAAAAGTAAATGCAGCAGCAACATTAACAGGATCTGAAACTTTAACAAATAAAACTCTTACTTCTCCTGTTATTAATGACATGAGTGGTACAGCAGTTGTTACTTCTGGTACATCAACTAGTGATAATAAAGTATATTCTGCAAAAAGAGCAGGTGAAATATTCTATGGAAAGGATACTTTAAGTGAAATACAATCAGGAGAAACTTGGAGTGCTGCTGATAATAAAATTGCTACAACATCAGCTATTGATGCACGTATAATAGATCTTGTAGATGATGTAGGTGGTTTTGTACCTATAGCAAATGAAACATCTTTTCCCAACGCTAATCCTGATGTTAATAATGGTGCAGGTACTCTTGTTAGTATCAAGGCTCTTGCTAGTAACCTCACCTCAAATGGGTCTGGAGTGGCAACGATTGCTAATGGTACAGTAGGTAATTCAACAGTCACTATTAATGGATTAGAAAATAGTACTACTTATGCTGCTACATTAGGTATGATTGTAGAGACTACATCTACACTTAATACTTATACATTCCATAGAGTTACACCTAAAGCTACAGAAGTTACTACAGTTGCTACTAATATTAGTAATGTTAATACAGTAGCTACTAATATATCTGATGTTAATAACTTTGCTGATTTATATCAAATAAAAACTACTGCACCAACTACAGATGGTGGAGGTAATTCCTTAGCAGCAGGTGATTTATGGTATGATTCATCTTCTAATAAACAATTAATGATCTATGATGGATCATCTGGAGATGGATTTTCAGCTGCTACACCTACTGCAAGTGTACTTCAAGATATAGCTATAGTATCTGGTCAGTTAACTTATATTGAAGATCTAGGTTTAATTGGAGATGCTGTAGGAACTGGTAGTGGTAATAATATCAATACAGTAGCTACAAATATAACTAATGTTAATACAGTAGCTGGAAATAATTCTAATATAACTACAGTAGCGGGTATTAGTTCCAACGTTACAACAGTAGCTGGGGCTGTATCAAACATTAATACAACTGTAAGTAATTTAGCTAGTATTAATAACTTCGCTGAAGTATATAGAATTGCATCTTCAGCACCATCTAGTTCTTTAGATGAAGGAGATCTTTGGTATGATTCTACAGCTAATAAACTGAAATACTATAACGGCACTGCATGGACTGTTACTGCAGCTGCTGGGCTATCAGCTGTTGCTGATGATACTTCACCTGAACTTGGTGGTCATTTAGACTGCAATGATAAAAACCTCACTGAAGTAGGAACTGTCAGTGGAAATAACTTACAAATTGACTTCGGAACACTTTCATAACCATGGCTAAATTATTAAAATTAAGAAGAGGTACAACCTCACAACACAGTAGCTTCACTGGTGCAGAAGGTGAAGTCACTGTAGATACAACTAAAGATACACTTGTAGTACATGATGGTAGTACAGCTGGTGGTGTGCCATTAGCTAAAGAAGCTGGAAATATTGCAACTGCAACAGAAGCAACTAATATAACAGCTGTAGCTAATAATAGTACTGATGAAACTGTTTATCCAACTTTTGTGGATGGAGCAACAGGAACACAAGGAATTGAAACTGATACTGGATTTACTTATAACCCTAATTCAGGTAAATTAACAGCTACAGAATTTGTAGGTAATGTTGATGCTGTAGATGGGGATTTTGATGGTACATTAGAAGCAGATGCTATAACAGTTAATGGTGTAGCTCTTAATGAGTATATTGCAGATACTGTTGGAGCAATGGTTACTGGTAATACAGAAACTGGTATAACTGTAACATATGAAGATAGTGATAATACATTAGATTTTGTTACTTCTGGTAGTGCTTCTACAGCTACAGAAGCTACAAACGTAACAGTCTCTGCTAATAATTCAACTGACGAAACAGTATACCCTACGTTTGTTGATGGTGCTACAGGTACACAAGGAATAGAAACTGATACTGGTTTAACTTATAATCCTAGTACTGGTTTACTTACTGCTGTTGGTCTAACTTTATCAGGCGACCTTACTGTCAATGGTACAACTACTACAATTAACTCAACTACCTTAGCTGTAGATGATAAAAATATTGAATTAGGTACTGTAGATACTCCTTCAGATACAACTGCCGACGGAGGTGGCTGGACGCTCAAAGGAGCAACCGACAAGACATTTAACTGGGTTAATGCTACTGATGCGTGGACATCTAGTGAGCATATAGCTTTAGGAGATGGTAAGAATTTAAAATTAGGTGATTCATCAGATCTCCAGATCTACCATAATTCAAATAATTCTTGGATTACAAATGATACTGGTAGTTTATTTATTAAAAGTGATAATGCTATTAAATTCCAAGATGCTGGAGGGAACGAAGATTTTCTATCAATTACTGATAACGGAGCCGTAGAAATATTCCACGATAACTCAAAAAAATTCGAAACCACAG
>TARA_R100000664_G_C2760088_1_pt1 | contig 17355 bp, 12 predicted proteins | sample TARA_R100000664 | Tara Oceans TARA_R100000664 (sample SAMEA2622705) | marine metagenome | biome: marine biome (ENVO:00000447); feature: deep chlorophyll maximum layer (ENVO:xxxxxxxx); material: "saline water (ENVO:00002010), including plankton (ENVO:xxxxxxxx)" | depth 115 m | reverse complement strand
GACGCCGCGAGTGGAAAGGTTTGCTTTATAAGCATTCGTTATAGTGGTATCAGAATCAGCAGTATATCTCTTTATTGCCATTATTGTATAGTTCCTTTAATATCTTGGTTTGGAAATTTAATTTCAAAAACGGTATCAGTTGGTGCGATTAAATATCTTCCATCTAGAGATTTTGCCTCTTCAATACTTATACTAGGATCAGAATAATTAGTTCCAGTTTTAAGAGTTAACTCTACTTTAACAACATCTAATACATCATTAACTGATTTGAGTGCTTGGTATATGTCTGTTATAACCAAAGGTTCTCCAATATAAAAAGTTTTTGCAAAAACAGATTTTAATGTTGTAGTGCAACTATCCAAAACATCAAATTTATTTGTCCCAGGCATACCTATTGCTATAAAGTTTATACCTAAATTAACTATCTTAGCGTCTAAAATGTCTACCGTGTCATTTACCATCTTATATTGATTTACCCACGTTTTTAAATTTGTTTTTAGGGCGTCGTTTGTTTTAACTAAATTTCCATCAGTATTCTCAGATATAACATATAAATTTAAATTTCTTTGGTTATAAGAATCAGAGTCCATCTCAATTGCCGCCCTTTTTATTTTTCCAAATTTAGGAGGCATATTATAGACCATACTTAAATAATCTTGCTTAGTTACGGCACGATACTGACTTGCAAAATTACTTATCGCTCTTTGTTTTACTTCTTCTGAAGTCGGTAAACTAGTATCTCCAACAATTGGTTCAGGATTAGTAACTCCAATACTGTCTCTTATTGTTGCAATTTTAGTGCTATCTAAACTTTCAAAATTACTCCATTGAAAATTTACCTCGCCAACTCTAGTAATAGAATTTGAAGCAGCATTAACATTTTCATTGTTATTTACTCTATAAATTATAGTTAACATAGTATTTGAAGGAACAACTCCCAGTTTGTCAGTTTGTATTAACACAGATGGATCAAAAGATTTAGCAGTAAAATAATCTTTTCCATGAAGTTGTAACACAACCTCGGAGGGGTCTTTTAATTCAACCGGTGATTCATCACTTCCAAATCCAAATTGCAAAAACACCCCAGTTGGGGTAGTGTCAACCATAAACCTTCTTGAAACACTAACTGGTTTTAGAATAAATGGCACAGTATCTGAGTTGTCCCCTTTATTTAACAAGGGTACATATATTATATTTTGAGACAAATAATCCACTTCATAATATTGATTTCCATTGGAATCAAAAACTGATACTATCTCACTAATGCTCGTACCGTCTATTTTTATTCTTAGAAACTTCTGTAGTTCTCCAACCGATACTTCTTGTACTGCTGTTTCACCTGAGACTACCTGACCAGATGCTTTTACTGCATAATACAAGGGTGCACCTGTGGATGCATCCTGACTAGCAACAACAATTTCATTCGTAGATTTTGAAAAATCAACATCTTCTATTAATGTATAGATTGTGTTGTCTACCGACAAAAAAGTAGATCCTTTCCTTAACAAAGGCATATAATTTTGATCAGGAGCAATAGTATTTGATTCAACCGGAATAGTAACGTAAAAATCACATGTCCCAAAAGACGCAGCATATGGTTTAAATTTGTATCCCAAAGAGTTACTTAATTTTAAAACATTATTAAATTCCATTGCCGTAGATAGAAATGACTCATTTGCTTGGTAATCCACATAAAATGAAAGCATGTCACCTACATAAGCAACTGTATCTAACATTAGTGACCCAAAAGATGCTTCTGTAAAATCTTTAAAGTTATCCGGATAATATCTTTGAGCATATGCTTCTAAATCTGCGCGTATAGAAGCAAAGTCTCTACTTGTATAATCAATTGATGGTTGTTTTTTGGGCATCTTTTAAATTTCCTTAATTCCTAAAAAGATTAATTTCCAATGAGTCGCTTAAAGTTGAATTAGGCAAACTATATGTTACAGATATAGAGATAAAATTTTCCGTATCGTCTACCATTCTTGAATCACCGGGAGATATATCTACTTTTAAAATTCTAACATACGGAACATATTTATTTACCTGCTCTCTTATTTTTTGGTTTAACTCTTGATATGCCTCTATTCTGGTGTCGAATAAATAGTTTCTTGCCCCTACGCCAAAAGTAGGATGCATCATCCTTTCACCAGGGGCAGTCAATATGACCATTTTAATATTTTGCTTTGCCACATCGCCTAGAGATTTGTTTAATTTATAAAAACCATCTACTGGACTATATCTTAAAGGTAATTTTGGAGAAAAACCAACTGCCATTTTATATTTCCTCTTTTATTAATTAGATTTTTAGAGAAAATTTTACCTCGAATTGTATTTTATTGTGGTGGTTCGTTATCTTTGCATTCGGGTTCTTGAATTAAAGGACTGCTTGGTTTTTGACCGGACTCATCTTCTAAGAATCCTAAATCCGTAGATAAAATCTTTGCAAGCACACCAACAGGAGTGAATGGTCCTGGTAAAAACCAAGGTGTTCTCCATGTGGGGTCCATGACTGACGCTCCCGCTTGCAATACTATTAAAAGAAATCTTAAAATAAGTTGCTCGGGATCATAACCAAAATCTTCTATATTCACATCGACACCGGAATTATTCATACCAGCATCAAATGAATAATCTTTATTTATGGCAGCGATTGCATGGGCAATTTGATTATTTATGGTATTTTTTGTTGCCAAAAACAACCTATCTAGTTCAGGATAAGACTGTTGCATATAAAATCTATATGTTAGCGCAGTCATGAGCGTAAGATTTTTAACTGGTATAAGTTCATTAAAATATGAATTATCTTTATTTATGTTGACATTATTTTCTATTATAATGTTGTCTATGTTGTCTTTAATATTTTTGCACACAAATTGTAGGGATTGTCCAACCTCCCCTAGTGATATTTCCTGCATCTCTTTTAAGGGGAATACAAAATATTCAACATCTTGCGACTCTGCAGTTTCACTAAATTTGGACCAAAAAATCTTGTCATTTTTTAATTTATTTAAATTTTCTTCATTGTTGACGGATATTCCAGTTAATATCTGACTTCTTATAGATTCCACCTCTGGTGTTGTATTTAATGGGATTGCCAAATTCAATCTTTTACCAAAACTAAATTCAAACCAGCGGTCATGGGGACTATCTATTATTATCTTTTTTAAGTCTTGATAAACTTTATTAATATTTACCTCCGTGGGAAAATTATTAGGATAAACTTTATTGTAAAGATCTTCTACTAATCCCTCCATGTATGGTACACCGCTAGTTGGTTCAATTTCGAGAGAGGTCGCGAAAACATCAATGAGAGAAAATTTAATTCCTTCTGGAGAATACCCTATTAAGGAGGTGGAAGTTGTTCCACGATTCAACCAAAACGGCGCAGAAGACGTATCTGATATAGCAACTGAAGGGGGATTTTTCCAATAGTAATATTCTTCCATATTAAAAAGTGGGGCATCGCCGCCACTATAGTTATCAACGTTAAAAGCGCTAGAAATTAATGCCATTAATGGTTGTTTCGCTTTTGTATCTTGAAATTTAGCAGGTCTAAAAAACGATAAGAGAGAATTAAATGTAGAAGAAGAAAGTAAACTACTTTGCGATTTTTCTTCATTTATTTTATCTATCATAGCAGTCCAAAAATAATTTTTTTCAAGACCACCTCCAAAAGAAGATTCTTCTTTAGATTCTTGAAATTTCTCCCAAAAACTCTCGTATGCTTGTTTTTGGTTGAGTCCTTCAAACTTGCTTTTAATTCTAATATACGGTTGTTGAAACATACCGCCTTCAAAATTATTATTTTTGTCAATATCATATTCAAAAAATGACGTTTGCTCGGGACCAAAAAAATTACCATATGAAACGGGGTACCACGCTGGTGATATTGGATTTTTAAACGTACAATATTGAGCAAATCTAGTTTCTGAGGAAAAATTATCCAATGTGTTGAACCAATTTTTCCACTCTACTGAAGTTACTCTTTCATTTAAAATAACAGATATTTCTTCTGCTGATTCCCTAATCAAAACTTTTAAAGAATCTTCGGGGGAAAGAAATGGAGTTATTTTTGACTCGGCATCGTTTGGGTCAATCTCTTCTAAATATTGTCTCCCACGAGTTATTTTTAAAGCAAATTGTTTTAATTCATCAACTGTTATTCCCGGTATCTGGGATATTCCCTCGTAAACATTGTTTACAACTAGATCCATATAAACTCGTGTATCTACAATGTCTGATATATTTATAAATGCAAAGGCAAATATGTTTTTAAAATATTCTTCTGCAACGTAAACCTTCATTGCTAATTTATAAAGTCCATATAAATTAGCTGTTTCAACAGCATCTGGAGTTTCAAATCTACCAATAACGCATTGCAGTGCTCTTCTTGCTTCACTAACATCTTCTACAATTTTATCAACATTTAATATGGATATTAGAGCAGAACCATCAGGTCCACAAATATTTTTAATCTCAGAATTTTTTAATGGAATCGCATTAAACTTTTTACTTTTAAACAAATCTTCCTGCGTCCCTCTTTTGATTAAAGTTTCAAATATTAACCCAAGAGCGGGTCCATGTAATCCCTCAGAGGATTCTTTAGCAGCGTCAGAGATTTCAAAATATTGTTCTAGATTGGAAAACAAACCGTCTGAAAAATCTTTTAAATTAACGGAAGATAACTTGTATTCAGACTCTTGATATGATTCAGGAAATCTAAATTCAACTCTTTCAGTGGCACTATTCCATACTATAAGTTTAATTTGATTCTTGTCCACAATTTCGCCGCCCAAACTTTGATCTGGTATATTTTCATCGCCAAAATTAAATAATAAATATATTTGCTGATTTTCTTCTAAATCATATTTAAACTTTGTATAAGTTGGAGTATCGCCCTCTACTATTGCTACTTCATTTACGGGTTTAGTGACCTCTATCAATTTATCGTATAGTTTTTTAGCAACAACTTTTTCATCAACATTGTTATCATACATCTGAAGATCGTTGGTTTTTAAATCCTCAAACATTTTCTTTTTCTTGTTTTGCTCCGCATCTGCGGCTTCTTCTGCGGTGATTTTATCACCATAATTTTTTGATGACCCGATGTTGCTAAACATATTAACCCAATTATTGAGGATGTCGTTGACTCCAGTTAGAATTGGTTTATATCCATCCAAATCAATATTAAACGCAGAATCAACCACCCTATACATTTCAAGGTTAGTAGAATCAATGCTGTATTCCTGTGTTGGGTGAGTTTGCGAAGGCATCATAGGTTGCTGGTCTACCTTCTTTGGGTTACATGGTCCACAAAAAACAGGTGGAAATTCCATCGCACTGGTATCTAACAGAGGAAACATTGTTCCAATGTCGTTTAATAAGTCATCTTTATCTCTTGCTAATAGTTCTAAAATCTCACCTTCATTTAAATTTTCTGCAAGAACATTGGCAGCAGCGCTCCCTGGAGCACAAAATTCTGCTACTGCTCTCTTTTCATTTTCAAAATCTGCCACCTCACTAGCGATTACATCGTCATCTATTAATTTACCAATATCATAAAACACTGATCTGAATTTACTGATATTGTCCAATCCGACGCCTTGAGGATTTGTTGAGTTTTTTAACTGTTCAAATTCAGGATCATTTAAGATTTCTTGACACGTAGCAACCGCATTTTCAGCATAATTATTTGTACAAGGTTCTGTTTTTAATATGGCATTTAATTCACTTGGTGATAATGCGTCTGATATTCTGTCCATATAATCTCTAAACAAGTCACCATATATTTCATGAATTTTAGATATTTTGTCAATTGAATTATACATTTTTTCTAAATCTTTATCTAAGTAATAATCTGATTTCATTATAAAATCACTAATACTTGACATACCAACGAATGGATTTTTAGAATTACATGCGTCTCGTAATAGACTTCCCAAGACTTCTTGCCTGACATATCTTAAAGTAACGAGGACAGTGCCCAACAATAAACCTTGTGCTACGCTCTTAAGAGAATCTTCAAAAGCTTTTTGAAAATCTTTTGTAAAATCGGTGGTTTCATATTTATATCTTATAGGGAGAGCGCCGTTATTATTAATAGAGTGTGCTTTGTTTTTCTTTGAAAATAAATCTGCCATAGATCCAATACCCTGGACTATCGCCTCGACACCTTCTATCAATTCCTTAATTGGACCGTAAGCATCTAATATGCAATTACAAATTGTGTCATTAATATTTTCGGATAACCATGCTGCTAGTTCTTCAGAATAATCATCAGGGGGACTTCCAATCATACTTTGATACCCTTTATCAGCACAATATAGATTTAACATCTCTCGATTGTCTGAGTCTGAAAGTAGATCTACGCCGTTTATTTTTGTGAATCTTGAAGGGTCTCTTTGCTTCGCTGCTTCGTATGCCGACCACATCTTACCAGACATTGCTGCCTCTAAAGATTGTGCCGCAACAGGATCATTTCTGCGCACACATGGAAGTACTTTTTGAGAAATTTGTGCTGCAGGTAATGTGCGAAGAATAATATCACAATACTTTCTTTTTATATCTGCAGGTGCTAAACATTTAAATAAAATTGTAGAAGCAATCTTTACTAAGTCAATCAAAGGAATTCTATTTAATAAGTGAGTATAAAGTCCATCTAAACTAAAAATATCAGTTGTTAGAGATTTGAACAATCTATCGTCCACTATTAATTCTGAATCTGAGAGTGACATCTTTTGTAATCTCTTTCTCAGAGAGGGATCTATTAAATTTGTGGGATCTGCATAATACTCCATATCTTGGAAAGCATCTTTAAGAATACTTGTTAATTCACCACTAAGAAGAGAAGTTGCTATTTGTTCTGCTGTTGTTTTTGTATTATCTCTTAAAACTTCTGCCTTGGGAAAAACATATTTTTCAACAAATCTCAACCATGATTGTTCTGAACCGAATAAGTTTAAATTCTTTCCCGATGTAAGATATTGAGAATAATCATTTAATATTTCTGGTAGGTAATATAATAGTGCGTTTGTCGTCCTAGAATCGAAGGGAGGCGTAGATTTAAGCGTCTTAAACCCTTTCTCCAGCACATAAGCAGATAAATTGTCCTGATCACATAAACAGTCTGGTATGACACTATAGGATATGTACTGTATATCAAATGAATCATTAAAACCAATTTGTACTGCGCCTTCGCTAGTTGGAGAAAGTCCAGGTTTTTTATTGTCTATCAAGAACTTACTGAGTAGTTGACCCACGAGTGGCATTTTACCACTTTCACAATTAGCATCAAAACCATTAACCAGCACAGGAGATTTTGAAATTTGATAAGAAAACATATTCAATATCAAGCGTGCAGAATTAATATCATCATTAAGGTTCTTTAACTGAAACAATACAGTCTTGGATGCTGAATCAACATCTGGGTTTATTTTTGATGGTAGAGAATCTACCCACCCTTTATTAAATTTAACCTTTATATATAAACTTTGGTATTCGCCAGGGCGCGTGTTGACAAACCAACCTTCGGCACCACTAAACGGTATATAAGAATAATCTCCGGATTCCATCTCAGCGTCAATACCTCGCGCTTTATTTAAATCATCAACTAATTTTAGAAAACCCAATCTTTTACTATCATTAATAAATTCAGGATCTTCGAATATACCACCACTTCCCTTTATTAAAAGTTTGTCATAATCATCAAAATATTTTTGTAATTTTTCGTTAGTTTGTATTTTAGAATATCTTATTGGGACAACATAATATTTACCATCCGATGAAACAAAAGAAGTTTTTTGTTCAAACCACCTGCCGATAACGGGAGGTCCAAAATTATTGGTAGGGGAAATAACTTCTATCCCGCTCATTCCATATTCTTTTCTCTTGTTTTTTATAAATTTAATCCACTGCATATTAGAATACTCTGCAGAGTTATTATATTCTGTTAGCATTTCATTTTGCCAACTTTCATATTCTCCGAGATCTTCTATTCCCTGTACTCTGATTTCATCAAAAAGAGTTCTTAGTTCAAATTTAAGTTGTTCTATATCTTTGTATGCCATTTTGTTTCCTAAGTGGTGGTGTTAAATCTACTATTAATATAATCTTGACTAAAAAATTCTAAAAATTGTGTTTTCCATGCACCTAAATTAATTTTATGAGTTAACAAATCTTTCTTGCTAATACCTAAAAGTCCTAACGAACATTTTGCTCCTGCTGTTGCTGTAGGAGGATCTATCATTGTTTTACCGTCCATTAAAGCAAGCGGATTACCTGTAGCGAGTCCCCCCAATCCCATAGCAACTACGTCGGGGTGCCTATGGGTCGCCAATTTTTTATTAAATTCCATTTGGTATAACAAAAAAGAATCTACAATACCATTCAATTGGGTTACTAAATCTGCGAGTTCAGAAAGAGCATAAGAAAGTTTTTGACCCTTTGGTATGGATTGTATTTCCGACATCCAAGGAGATTCCTGAAGTGCTGCGGGATCTAAAACTTCTTCAACATTACCAGCGTTTAATTCAATAGCAGGTACTGATATCAGTGGGTTACCTCTCGAACTAAAAACATCAGTTCCCGTTGTTAACTTAATACCATCTCTACCTATGATTCTTACTGAATCGGACTTAATTGCAATTGCTGCCTTGTGCTTAATGTTGCCGACTGTTCCCGCAGCAAGTTTAAAATTTTCATCTACATCTGTTTTCTGACTTATATATATCCTAGATGCGTCCAGCGTGGGGTTAGGGTTAACTATGGTTTCTCCTGTTTTTGGCATCCAACTACCAGCACCCGCAACAATATCCACTGTTCCTGCGCCAGTGTGTCCTTTACCTCCATAACCTGTCCACGTCGGTCCTAATCTGTCTCTACCTAAAACAATGTGAGTATTGTTTTGCCCAGAAATTACTTTTTCTGATGTTGTATTCAATCTTTTCGGGGTGTTTTCCAGCAACGGGTTATTATTAACGCCGCCTACGCCAATAGCATCTTTGGTAGGTATTGTATTCGCTACACTTTTTTGACAGGAGGACAATCCTGGTCTTTTTACTTTCTGCACTTTAGTAACCGACATTATTTTCTCCAGTTGAAACTTTTACAATATCTTTAATTGTCCCTAGAGACAATTTTTTGATAGGAGCGGTAGGATCAACTATATATCCCCCTCCTGTTTCCGCATGTTTTTTATGTGCCCATGCCCACCATATATAAGATATTCCGTCAAAGCGATTTGTCTGTAACTGATAGTGAGATTGTATACTAGTATTCATCATCTCTTTATAATTTAATCTACCATCGGATGCCGCTAAACTACCTATATTACAACCAATCTCATTTTGAAGAAAGTTAATCAGCAAAAATGCTGCTTCATGTTGAGCGCGTGTACCTGCTGATTGTACCAGTGGATTACTCCAAAGACTTGTATTATGTCTTCTGCAGTTAAAAAAATAATTGTTATATGTTTTACCTTTATATGTATCGTAATAAGGCAGTGATATTAAAGGCGTTTTACCAACTTTTTCCCATGATTCCATACCACTATAATTTAAATTTTTCAAAACATCATTTAAAGAATTAGATTTTTTATTTTTTGAATCTAAACTAATAGATGTACCCTGTAAAAATTCAATAGCAATGGAAAAGTCGTTAGGATTGGTGGATGGATGCATATCATCCCCAGAACAGTGTTCTGTCGTTGCTGCCGCATCACACACTTGGTATACCTGCCCAGATTCATCTATACAAAAATGTGACAAAAATCCTTTCCATGCAAACATTTCTGCTCTTTTTTTAAAACTTAAAGTTTCACTCCCCGCATTGTGAAAAACAATATGTGTTATTTGTTCTTTAGCACGATATTTGCCGCCTTCAAGAGCGCCTGTACTTATTTTCAAACCATTGCGTAAACTTGCCTGAGAGGATAGGATATCCCACTTCTGAGTTAACATTTTTGGGTGACCTATAACTGGTAATTTACTATCCCATTCAAACCAATATTTTTGAGATATTCTAGGATATATTTTAAATCCTTCCTTGTTTGGTACCTTACCTTGACCTATTATTTTTCCTATTTTACGTTCATAACCAGGAACAGTTCCATCATATCGTATAACCTTAAAAGGAGTAGAGGCGGGATATTTTCTTCCTTGCCAAACAATATTAGATTCCCCCTTATGAAAAACACTTTCTTCATCAAAACTTGGAGTAGACGCGTGTTGTAATCTTGCTATTTCGAGTTGTTGCTCTATGTGTTCATCATATAAATCTCTAGAAGTTTTTGATCCATATTGTTTTATATACCCTGCCTTGGTTTTTTTATCAAAAGAAATAGGAGGATTTTTAATTATATCGCCACTCCTCGCACCTCCAACTATATTTCCTCCGCGAACGAATGGGTTTTTTTCATTTCTTAAACCACCAACTGCGACTATATCAGGTATCTGATTAAGTATATCAGCGTCCTGTGGTGTGCCATCCCCCGACCTAGAGTAAGGTAAATTCTCACCAAAAGGATTACTAATAACAGTATTATCACCCTCGGAGTCTGTGATTGTAGGTTGCTGTTCTAAAAAGAATACACTGGGAAGTGCAAAGAACATATAAGGCAAACTAGAGTGTGTTTTGTTTGTTTGCAAAACACTGATTCCAGGCGATGTTTTTAATTCATATTTTTTAATCCTGTTGTAAGGTGAATTATCTCCCAATCCTTTTTTATAAGAGGGGTTAACAACAAAAATGAATTCTCTATTTTTTCCGAACTCCAATCCATAATCTTCTATAATTGGTACCTCTGATCCGTTTGATGCATCCAAAAAATCTAGTCTTTTGAAAGTAAATTTAATTTGTTGAGAGAAATTTTGTATTGCACGACGTGCTGCAACGCCCCCTGTGCCGTATGCTTTTATACTAAAAAATGCTGGATTAGCAGGTGTTTCTGTAATCTTAGTTATAACCTGTTCCGTGCCTGATTCTGAATTTCCAGTATCATCACACCATGCTGTACATATATCTTTTGTTGATGAAAAGTTTTCTTTTATTTTTGATAATACATCTTCATGAAAATCATTAAAATTGTTTCCACTGCTTCCGTCCCAGGTTAAATCGTCGTCAGGATTTACGCTTAAGGACATTAAACAAACTACAATATTTCTCTTTTGATTAAAAATCATGGTAGTTATTGCGTTCTGTAATTGTTTATTATATATCGTTTCTAGTTTATCACCATCCCCGTGAAAGAAATAAATCAATTCGTATGGTGACATAATATCAACACCCTTGGGGATAAGTATAACAGCGTCTCTGTTTTGATTTTTAAAAGAATTATATAAAACCACATCGCCATTGAAATCTCTAAAAATATATTTTAACGGATGATCTTGAGGAATTGCTATTAATTTATTGGGTCCGTAGTGTTTAAATTTTAATATCTCGTCTGGGGTTATAAAATTATTTTGTGGAGTTTTTGAAGGAGTCCATTTTAGTGTTAGTTTCGCACCATCAGTTGGAATTGTGTTCTCCCACCCTTTGTATAAAATATTTTGTAAAAAATTGCTCAAACTAAAATAATTGCTTTTATTCGCCAATAAGGTTGAATATCCGTTCTCAAATATTTCTTTAGAAGAAATAAAAGGACTTGTATAAAGATTATAGAGTTTATTCTTATAGTCAGAATAACTCACAGCATTTTTTAATTCAGGATTTAATTTGTTTGCCATAAATAAGAAACCAAAAAAACTAGATGCAGAATAGATTGGCAATGTGGGAGATTTTTCACTCCACATAACATGCACCTCTAATTTTACGTTCTCTCCAATATTGAAGAATACATCAAATAAGTCATTTTCTAAAAAATAATCTGCACTCTTACCTTTATATGTTGCGTGCGAAAACACAATTTTTGTCGGATTAAGGAACATTAATTGATTCTGTCGAGCAGCATTAGCAATTGCAATACCTCCTGAACCGTGTCCTATTAGAGTCTTTGCCTGAATTACCTCATTCTGTACATCGAAATGTTTTTTTAAAACTCCCAATACCTCTTCGTCCAATGATGGCAAATAACCATTTTTAAAAAATGGTTCTTTCCAGATTTGTTCTTCACTCTTTGTCCAATTTGCAGTTGATGGCATACCCCCCCACTTTAGACGGTTGGCACCAGTAACGGGATCAGAATCCTCCAGCGACCACAACATTTCATGCTCAATAAAAACAAAGTTTCTTCGCTGTTTTGTCATCGCCTGTAATTGTGGGGCAAGTGTATTTTTCCATTCCGAATCTCTAAATTCTCTTCCGTCATGAAACCAATAAATCAATTCTAAAGGAGATTTGGGATCACATGTATCTGGCATGTAAATTATTGTGGAGCGACCTATGTCGTCGCCAATCATATTAATGTCATCAAGTCTTCCATTGGACGAAAATCTATCAATATAAACTTTTCCCTGAAAGTATTTTGTTCTCTGGTAAACTCTAAAATTTTCTACGATCCATGACTTTCCTAAAGCGCCCTTTATTATTTGTACTTCTCCATGTCCTTGTCCACCAATGACTAATGGAATATCACTATTTTTCTTTATAGCATTTTCTGAATTTGTAAGATAATTATCGCCTGATGCTCCCGCACCGTCGTATGACTTACTCTTTACTAAAAGATGTTCTTCAACTGGATCTTCTCTTTTTGGAGGCGTTACTCGATCAGGATAAACAGGTCCTAAATATTTATCTCCTTTAACCCAGACCAGATCTCCAGGTTTTACAGGCAGAGTTTCAATATCACTTGAAGCAGCGGTGTATACCTTTGAGTGGAGATCAATAGCAATATTATCATACCCACTTTGACTATCGTAATCTAAATTTTCAGGCACTGGAATTGCGAAGTCGTCTGCTATTCTTATTTTGTAAGTTTTTAATATTGAATTTGCAATACCATTTGCCTTTTTAATAACACTATCATATGTTTCTTGAGGTGTTGTATCAATCTTTAACATAACACCCTGCTTTTTGGAATTACGATCTACTACAGATGGATTCCATACTTTTTGAATTGTAGCATTCCACATGCCTTGCCAAGTTGTACTAGTGTCAAAAGGAAATTCTATACCAGATCTGTTATAATCTTGGTTGTTTGGTGGTAACTCTAGAATAGAAGGAACCTTATCTAAGTTCTTAACAGTTCCTTCATCCTTTAAGGTTGATTTAGAGGGAGGTTTTTCTTTCTTAACGGTACGACTCAAGACTTGTCTCCCTGAATTAAATCAAATAATTGTTCTTTATCGCTTTCATTTAATTCAACGGAAGAGTCCTGCTTTTTGCTTAGTATGTTGGTTATTTTAACTAATTGTTCATTTGATCTTTGAAGGGTTTCGACATATTTGGAAGCGATAACTCCAAGATCTTTGTGTGTGTCTGCACTACTATCTTTTTTCATTTCTACGACCAATTCGGTCAAAAGAGCTGAAGTGATAGCGCGATCATCTCTTATATTTACAATTGCCTCATTAATATAGTCATCAACTGATTCTACTCTTCTTCGTCCCATTTTATTTTGAATTCCCTGTAGCGTGCTCGTATACGATTCAGACTACTAACTACCTGCTTTGTATTCAGTCCAGTAATCTCGCGTATATATAGATAAATAGCTTTTTTATTAAAAATTTCTATGTTATCTGACTCCTCAAAAAGAATTCTGATTGCTTGAATAACTCTTTTTTCATTATTTCTAACTGGTAATTGTTCCCACAATTTTATATGTTTCATAAAGGTGGACCAAAATTCGCTCTTTATTTGATCTTCTATAAAAGTATTATGCACTACTAACGGATGATCATCATCTTGAAAGTCTTCGTCTTTTGAATAACACAAATTGTCAATCATCACTTCACGTTTAAATTTCTGGGAGTTCTTTTTAACTTTATGTATAAACCAATTTTTTGTTATAACACTAAAATAAGAAAACGCTTTAGATCCTCTATTTGGATCATATTTATTAAGAATAGTCACTAACCAATTTTTGCACTCTTCTCTTAAACAATCTACATTAGGTAAACTAGTGAATTTGTAGGTATAAACAATTTTATCCACCATCTCACTAAAGGCAGGACCAATTAAAGTAGAATATAATTTATTTCTTTTAACATAATCGTCCGTTGAACAATAGTCAATAATTGCTTGTTCGTGAACTTTTGTAAAATAGTGATTTTTTCTGCGTGCCATTTATTCGTAATCTTCCTCTTCTAACATTTCTTCTTCAAAATTAACATCATATAATGACCTAAATTTATTTGCCACAGTAGAAACAGATTTAGAATGTCTCATTAAATTTTCTAAAGTAGGGTCACCATAAAATCTTTCCAATTTATAAACAATATCAATATGTTCACTATATTCTTCTAGATATACAAAAAGATTCTCTAATTCATCAGAAACGACCAAAAAGCGCCTAATTAATTGTGTTATGTACCATATTAAGAATACATTCAACACTAAGGATATCCCTAAAAAAATATCAACCATTTCTCTCTCTTAATTTTTCCTTTTGTTGTTCTAAGTCCGTCTTAGCGTCTTTAATAAAATCTTTAACATAGGTGCCAACTTTATCTTTTTTATTAATTGGTTTTTTAGAAAAAAATGATGGCACACGAGTTAGGGTACCAATACTCCCGCATATATTACAAACTTCTTGATTTTCAGTCATAGAGTGACTAACTCGAAATTCTTCTTCACATTTATCACATCTATAATTATATATCGGCATTTATTGGGTGACTTCTTCTTTATATTGATTTAGTTTTTCCTCAAATTCGTCATTAAATTTAACCACAGGAGGATTGACCACCACCAAACCCTCATCTGAAAGTTTCATTTTAAAACCCTTTAACACAGGAACAATATCACTTTGCTCCATAAGACTCTTTTGCAGAGACATCATCACTGCGCCCACTGCTTGGTCTGACATATTCATTTCCTTCATTTTTTTCTCCTTTGGTTTTCGTTAAAAAGAATAGATTCCTCTAACATGTTAAATATTATATCATTTTGTTTACAAGAATTTAACAATTCAATAGAATCTTTAGGTAAACATTTACCACCGTATCCGAACTTCCCATCAGGACCGGGAACCATTGTGTGCTGTTCTCCAACCCACTCTCCACGGGCAAAATGCTCTCTAAATTGAGAATAATTGACACCAATGCTTTCACAAAAATTAAAAAGATGGTTGCAATAGGAGACTTTTAGACCATAGAACGTATTTCTAGCTAACTTGAGTAGTTCTACCTCCTCCCAGTTTTCAGTCTCAAAAAATTCTATATTTTTGTTATTATGATGATCATAAAACTTAGCATATAATTGTTTGACTTTTTGCGTATGATGCTTTGGTCCAGCAAGATATAATTCAGTCTCTTGAACAAAGTCGTCCATTGCTGTGCGCTCTGAAAGAAATTCTGGATTAAAAACCAAATTTGACAAATGATGCTTTTTAGTTAGGTCCCTACAAGTTCCAACTGGGATTGTAGACTTGATTACAATTGTCGACTGATCAGTAAAAAGATGATTCTCTCCGTAAAACAATAAACAATCATTAATGATGGATAAATCCAATTTACCATTTTTTAAGTTTGTTGGCACATTAATAAAAATAACATCGCAATTGTATGTTTTTACCTTTTGCTCAATTGAATTATATTGCTCGTGATTTGGATCATAGATTTCTAAATCCAATACACCGCCTAACTGAGAAACTGCTTTCCCTACAAAACCATATCCTATAATTCCAACTTTCATCCTTCACCTCTAAATAATACTTTTTAATGTTTGTTCTATTATGTCTGCACCGGACTCAAGAGTGTTAATATTTATTTTTCTATCAATGATGCTTTCATATGTGTAATTTGATTTATCTCTGCACAGTTTACCATTATTATAAAAAGTTTTTATATTTTCAGCCATATTTTCAATACTTTTTGTAAAAGTTAAACTGTTACCATATATTTCTTTTATGTATGGAATGTCAAGATTTATAGTTGGTGTTCCAACTAGAGCTGCTTCTGCTTGTGGTAATCCGTGCCAAGCGCAGATTTGAAATTTTGCTTTTGATAAAAGATAGAATTTCTTTTCGCCATTTGTATTTTTGAAAAAATGTAATTTTGTTTTACCACCTTCTAGTTCTTTTTTTATTATTTCTTCCTGCTCGCCAGACCCAACAATAATCCATGTTGTATCTAAATTAGCTTTCTTTACTGCTTTGGATAACTCGTAAACACGCTTATTTGAAGACAGTCTAGAAACGGTAATAAAGTAGTCACCTTTTTCATTATCTCTCTTTTTATTTAAAGGAAGAGGAGAGGCAGGATATTTTATAAAACAATTACTAAGTTCTCTTTTTAAAAATGTTTCTGCAGTTTTTTTGAATTCGACTCCAGCGCAAGAACTTAGCGTTGCCTGAGATGCTGCCTCTATTATGGAATTGTATTTTGTAAACCAATTTTTATTTTTATAATTGTTTTTTTTATATTGTTCATCAAATCCCCACTTTATCGGGTCTTCTCCTCCTTCGTATCCATATATTCTAAACGGAGGAATCCACTCCCAGTGGGCATAAAATGGAATATCCAACTGTTGCGATATGTGGTATCCATATGGCACTGAAGATTCCATAGCAGAAAAAACAACATCCCAATTGTGTTTATAATTATCAATATTGTTTTTTCCCAATACGACCAAATCTAATCTATCAAATCTATTCTTCATATAATTTGCCATTTCTATCTGGGGGGAAATATTTCCGACTCCATTAGGAGTAATATAGAGAACTTTCATAAAATTTCTGCCCATTTTTCTTTGTATTCATCAAATTTTTTTAACAAAAATTTTTCTTTTTGATTATCTAAAGGTTTGTTGTAATTACCTTTTCCTATTTTTGTAAAATTAATAGTGTCCTGCTCAATTGCTTTTAAAGATTCCAACATCATTGATTGTTCTAGATTCATTAATTTTATTTTAATATCGGCAAGGTTATCATCTTTGTGGATTTCAATATTTTTCTTGTCAATTAGTAATCCTCTATCGATTTTTTCATCTATCAGATGAGTTGTTACTCCTTGAGGTAAATCATTTAATATAGCCCACTTGATAGTATTCAGACCTCTGTTTTCGGGTAATATACCAGGATGCATATTAATAACGCCCTTTTTAAAAGGAGAAATCACCAAAGGTTTTAAAATTCTTGCACCAAGAACAACCCCAACATCCAAATCGTATTGTTTTATAAGAGAACTAGTTTCTTGTGAGTTGTGCTTTGTAACAAAATACTCTATTCCAAAGCATTTTGCAATTTGCCGGGGG